>ENA-UOXV01000003-UOXV01000003.1-marine-metagenome-genome-assembly--contig:-NODE-3-length-292179-cov-66.688362_pt1 | contig 292179 bp, 240 predicted proteins | sample MGYA00238165_ERZ766961 | MGnify/ENA primary metagenome ERZ766961 (study PRJEB28924, sample SAMN03173240) | marine metagenome | biome: Marine; feature: Water; material: Subsurface seawater | place: North...
GCTGAAATACCACCGTGATTTTCTTCTCAGGATAGAGTTTCTTGGCTGACTTGAGCAAAGCGGCAATTTCATTGGGATGATGGGCGTAATCATCAATATAAATCAGATCAGAACGATCCAATATAAATTCAAATCTTCTTTTAACCCCGCGATAGCTTTCAATAGCTTCTTTAATAAAATCAGGTCCAACACCACGATCTAATGCTGCAGTGATCGCTGCCAGTGCATTCTCAACATTATGAAACCCTGGCAAGGCTAAATGGAGGTTCTTAATTTCAACAGCTCCTACATAATCAAATACAAATTTACTCGCCTCAACCCTAATGTTCTTGGCTGTGATTTGTGCGCCTTCAAGACCATAAGTACGGTGTTTCCTCAACAAATTAGCACCCAACTTTGACGACACATCTTTGTGTAAAAGAATCTCCCCTTCTAGGTGGGTCTTATGAATGAACGCCAAATAACTCTTGGTCATCTCATCAGCATCTCCATAGATATCCAAATGATCTGGATCCAAGGAGGTAACGACTGAAAAATCAGGACTCAATTGTAAAAAAGACCGATCAAATTCATCTGCTTCAACCACAACGACACCCTCTTCGGCACCGATCAGTAAATTGGAATCATAATTGGTCATGATGCCCCCTACAAAAGCAGAACAACCTTGCGTACTACTGTGCATCACATGGGCTACCATGGAGGAAGTGGTCGTCTTACCGTGGGTTCCGGCTATCGCGATAGAGAAATGATCACGGGTAATCATTCCCAGAACTTCAGATCTCTTTTTTACTTGAAATCCTCCTACTTTAAAAAACTTCAGTAGCTGTGAGGATGCTGGCATGGCTGGAGTATAAACCACTAAGGTCTGTGGGTCCTCTTTATACTTTTCAGAGAGTTGACTTATTTGGTCTTCATAATGCACCTCGATATCTAGTGCTTCCAAAGAACGCGTGAGTGGCGTTGATAACCTATCATATCCCCCCACTGACAAACCTCGATGTTTGAACCATTTTGCAAGTGCTGACATGCCTATGCCTCCAATCCCTAAAAAATATACGCTATGTAATTGAGTCAGATTCATGCGGCTAATTCGATTACCTTTTTTGCGATGTCTGTAGCCGCATTGGGCCGGCCCATGGCAGCTATGTTTTTACCTAATTCTTTTTGTTGTTCCTCATCTGAAAGTAAGGATAATGCCGTCTTGACCAACGTTGTAACCGCCAATGCATCAGGCACCATGAGGGCAGCCCTACCTGAAATCAACTTTTGGGCGTTTAATGTCTGGTGATCTTCTGCCACATTAGGTGAAGGTATTAAGATACTGGGTTTTGCGCTCAACATCAATTCAGAAATTGAAAGAGCACCCGCCCGGCTGACCACGACATCTGCAATCGTATAAGCATATTGCATTTCCTTGATGAAATCATAAATCCTCAAACGCCCATCCCATGGCTTTTTAATTTTATCCATGACTTGAGTATAATAAAAACCTCCCGTCTGCCATATCAATTGGATATCTGCAGCCCAAAGTTGCTCGAGGCCCAATAGAATACTTTCATTGACTGTTTTGGCCCCTAAGCTTCCTCCTATGACCAATAAGGTTTTTTTATTGGAATTCAATTTAAAGAATGCATAAGCTTCTTTGGATTGTGTGCTGTCTTGAAAAATATCCTTTCGCACAGGATTTCCTGTAAGGACTATTTTATCTTTAGGAAAAAACTTATCCATTTCTCCATAAGCTACGCAGATGGTTGAGACCGATTTTGAGAGCCACTTATTGGTGAGACCTGCGTAGGAGTTTTGTTCTTGAATGAGCGTGGGTATCTTATTTAATGTCGCCATATATAATAAGGGACCACTGGCATAACCGCCCACGCCTACCACCACATCTGGCCTAAAACTCCTGATCAACTGAAAGGACTTTATTAAACTCAATAGCAGTTTGATCGGAAATATCAAATTCTTCAGACTTATACTTCTTTGTAATCCACTGATCCAAAGCCCTACAATTTCAAAGCCTGCTTCAGGCACCTTTTTCATCTCCATTTTTCCTTGAGCACCCACAAATAGTATTTCAATATCTGAATGCATGGCTTTCAATGCTTGTGCAATCGATATGGCGGGATAAATATGGCCTCCGGTTCCTCCGCCGCTGATCATGATGCGATATGTCTTATGTACGCCCCCCATCATGCTACTCTTTCAAAATTCTTTGATTGGTTGCCTTTAATGCCCATTGGATATGGAGACAATTCACCTTGGGTCACACTCAAAATCATCCCAATGGCAATCCCAAAAAATAATTGCGACGTGCCTCCCATACTCAGTAAAGGTAGGGTAACACCCGTTATGGGTCCAAGACCTAAGGTTACGCCAATATTGATCATCGCTTGGAAAATAATAGAAAAAACGAGCCCCGAAACCAATAAACCCCCATAGGCCGTCTCAGAATGAGTGGTCGCTTTCATCCCGCGATATAATAAACCTAGGTATAAAAAAATGACAATTATCCCCCCTAAAAGGCCATACTCTTCAATGATAATCGCATAAATAAAATCAGAATATGCAGAAGGTAAAAAATTCCTTTGATCACTTTGTCCCGGTCCTTTCCCAAACAATCCCCCAGTGGCAATGGCCGCATAACCCTGTTGGGCTTGGTAAGGTATTTCATCTCCAAAAAAGGCTTCTACTCTGCTTACCGCTGTACCCCCTCGCTGCCCAAACTGAAAGGCGATCATCCCGGCGAATCCGCCAATTATAAGCAACATGGCAATGAATTTCAATGGTACGCGTCCGATAAATAGCACCACCATGCAAGTACTAAAAAGCAATACGGCACTAGAGATATTGGTCATGGCAATCAAACCACAAATAAGTCCGATCCAAATCAGCATAGGAATAATGGCCCTTTGAAAATCTTGGATATTCTGTTGTCGCTTGGAAAGCATACTTGCCAAGGTCACAATCAGCGCTAGCTTCGCCAAATCAGAAGGCTGAAAAGCTTGGTTGATGATCGGTATGGTCAACCACCGAGAAGCTTCATTGATATTGGCTCCATATAACCAAGTGATGACCAATAAAAATACCGATACCCAAAGTAGCAACTTGGAGATTTTAGCATAATAGCGATAATCGATTTTATGTACCCACCACATGGCAAACAGACTCAAAAAAACCAAAGCCCCATGTTTCAATAAATAATATTCCGTATTTCCTCCTACGTATTTGTAGGCCAAACTCCCCGTGGCACTGTAAACCACCAAGACGCTGAAAATGGAAAGCAATAAAACAATGAGCCAAATGATTGAGTCACCCTTCAAGTTTTCATATGCCCATTCTTTGACCTTCTTCATATGCTCGCCAATTTTAAATTTAATGACCCTACCGCCTCCTTAAATTGATCGCCACGGTCCTCATAATTGATAAACAAGTCAAAACTGGCGCACGCAGGGGACAACAATACAACATCTCCTGCACTTGCGATCTCCCAAGCAATTTGAATGGCTTCTCTTGCTGAGCTGGCTCGACCCAGAAAGGGGACTTTACCGCTAAAATGATTTTCGATTTTGGTATTATCTATACCCAAACAAACAATCCCTTTGACTTTTTGGGACACACATTGATCTAAAATTGAATAATCATTTCCTTTATCTATACCACCAGCAATCCAAATAATGGGCTCTTTTATGCCTTCCAAAGCGTAGTACACCGCATCTACATTGGTAGCCTTAGAATCATTAATGAATTTGACTTGGTCAATCTCTGCCACCATTTCCAATCTATGCGGTGCATTTTTAAAGGATTTCATACCTTCCAAAACTTTCTTAATGGGAATCTCTAACATCAGGGCACACAAGGCAGATGACATGGCGTTAATCAGATTATGCCGACCTATCAATGGAATATCTGCCAGGGGTATCCTATCCTTCTTTTCTTGATATTCAAAGTTAAAAATCAGATGATCTTTATCTATAAACGCCCCTTTTTTTGAATGAGGGTTTGCTGATACGGCAAATAAACTCGCAGCTATGTTCCGTCTATTGACTTGCTCATCTACGGCAATACTGTCTGCGCAATAAATAAAGGAAGAGGCTGCGGTAACATTCTCAACCATTCGAAATTTAGAGGCCACATATTTTTTGAAATCCTGATGATATCGATCTAAATGATCTGGAGTTATATTCAGCAATATAGAAATGTCAGGTTTAAACTGAATGATGCCATCTAGCTGAAAAGAGCTGATTTCAATCACATAAAAATCATAATTCTTTTCTGCCACTCTTTTGGCCAAACTGTAGCCTACATTCCCTGCTAACGCGACGTCCAAACCTGCCTCTTTTAATAAATGATAAGTCAATAAAGCCGTAGTCGTCTTCCCATTGGTCCCAGTAATCCCTATGATTTTAGCATTCGGGGCTATGTGTCTGAAGGCAAATTCAATTTCAGAAATGACCACTACCCCTTGGGCTATCAAATCCATAATTAAAGGGGTATTATCCGGTATTCCTGGACTTTTAACTACGGTATCTGCCTTTTTAATTAAATCAAAAGTGTGCTTTTTTTCTTCAAATGCCACCCCTAATTCATCAAGCTTTTGCTTCGTATTTAAAGGAATGATGCCAAGGTCTGAAACAAAAACGTCATCATGCTTCTGCACGGCTAAGATCGCAGCACCTACCCCACTTTCTCCAGATCCTAATATGACTATTTTTTCCTTCATTTATCCTTTATCTCAGTTTTAAGGTGGACAATGTGAGGACGGCTAAAAGAATACCTACCGTCCAAAACCTGGTTACAATTTTGGATTCATGCAGCCCTTTCTTTTGAAAATGATGGTGAATCGGTGACATCAAAAAGATACGCTGGCCCTCACCAAACTTACTTTTAGTATATTTAAAATAACCCACTTGTATAATGACCGAAAGCAGTTCAATAAAATATATCCCACATAATAAGGGAATCAAAAGCTCTTTTCTAATGGCCAAGGCCAATACGGCAACGATGCCACCCAATGCCAGGCTCCCGGTATCCCCCATGAAAACTTGAGCGGGAAACGCGTTGTACCACAAAAAGCCAATGCAGGCCCCTACTAGGGCAGCACAGAAAATAACCAGTTCCCCTGAATTCGGGATATACATGATGTTGAGGTAATTTGAAAAAATCACATTTCCTGATAAATAAGCTAAAATGGCAAGCGAAAGGGCAATAATTGCTGTTGTTCCCGCTGCTAAACCATCAATTCCATCCGTTATGTTTACCCCATTGGAGACGGCTGTCACAATAAACGTCACCATCAATACATAAACGACCCAAGCATATTCAGAAAGGAAATCAGGCAATAACCATGAATACTGAAATTCATTATTTTTAAAGAACGGAATGGTCGTTGCTGATGATTTGATGTCACTATATAGACTTATATCGTTGCTATTAAATTCTCTAACTACAATGTCTGGATGAAACACCATCGTGCCTCCCACAAGGAGACCTAAACCTACCTGACCGATGATTTTGAACTTGCCACGCAAACCGTCTTTGTTTTTCTTTTTAATTTTAAGAAAATCATCAATGAACCCAATAGCACCCATCCAAATAGCAGATATGATTAATAAAAGGATATAAATATTGGTCAGATCAGCAAAAAGCAAAGTAGGAATGATGATACCCAAAAGAATGATAATACCTCCCATCGTGGGCGTGCCTTGTTTTTCCATTTGACCACTTAGGCCTAAATCCCTAATGGATTCACCCAACTGAAAAGCTTTCAAGAGGTTGATCAATCTTTGGCCAAAAGTAATGGTGATCAATAAAGAGATCAGCACGGCCAATCCCGCTCTAAAAGAGATGTATTGAAAAACCCCTACCCCAAATAGGTCAAATTCCTGATCGATATAGTCAAAGAAATGATACAGCATTATGGTTTTTTAAGCATTTCCATTAATATTTCTTTATCATCAAAATGTACTTTTTTCCCTTGAATGTCTTGATAATCTTCGTGTCCTTTACCGGCCACTAAAATCACATCCGTTTTACTCGCAAGATTACAGGCCACCCGAATGGCTTCTCTTCGATCTGTGACCCGCATGACTTTCTTATGATAAATGGGGGAAATCCCTTTCATCATGTCATCCAAAATAGTCTCTGGACTTTCAAATCTTGGATTGTCACTGGTTAGAATGACTTTATCACTATAGCTTGCAGCTATAGAAGCCATTTTCGGTCTTTTCTCTTGGTCTCTATTTCCGCCACATCCTACAACCGTAATGAGTTGCTCATTCTTTGTCCTTAAGCTATCGATGGTTGAAAGGACATTGCTTAATGCGTCCGGAGTATGCGCATAATCTACAATCGCCATTATATTGTGATCATTGCTTACATATTCAAACCTTCCTCGTGCACTGCTGCTCTGGGATAATTGAATCAAGACCTCTTGTGCCTCTTCGCCTAATATCGTTGCCACAGCATAGGCCGTCAATAGATTGTAAGCATTGAATGATCCAATCAGTTGAAACCAGATGTTTTGACCACTAATGTCAAGTTCTAATCCTTGAAAAGTATTGTTTAGTAATTTGGCAGTAAAATCTCCATAACCCTTCATGCCGTATTTATACACACGGCTTTTAGTATTTTGAACCATGATTTTACCCCGCTTATCATCCGCATTTATGAGCGCAAAAGCATCCTCATTCAAATGATCAAATAAGATTTTTTTTGCCTTTATATATTCATCAAAAGATGAATGATAGTCCAAATGATCATGTGACAAATTGGTAAATACGCCTCCCGAAAAGGAGAGTCCTGAGGTCCGTTCTTGAACCAATGCGTGGGAACTTACCTCCATGAAAACATATTGACATCCTTTCGCAATCATTTCCACTAACAGCTCATTGATGGTAATGACATCTGGGGTGGTGAAATGAGAAGGGATAATGGTCTTGCCAATGATATTCTCTACTGTAGACAAAAGCCCTACTTGGTAACCCAGAGCACTAAATAATGAATGCAATAAGGTGGCAGAAGTCGTCTTGCCATTGGTTCCCGTGATCCCAATAAGTTTCAATTTTTTAGAGGGATGATCATAAAAATTATCGGCGATCACTCCCAGTTCCTTTGCGCAATTATCCGTTTCAATTACAGCAATATCATCACTGAAATTTCCCTTGGATTTTTTTTCAATAAGTAAGGCTACGGCTCCTTGGGCTACGGCTTGTTCAAGATGATCGTGACCATCACTGTTCAGCCCTCGAATAGCGACAAATAGGTCTCCTGGACGAACCTTTCGAGAATCGAAAGCCAGACCATTGATTTCTCTATCCCTATTTCCAGAAATAGCCTTCAGCTTTACGCCATAAAGTATGTCTTTGAGCTTAGCCAAGTTTCAGTTCTATCTTTTGATTCGACCTTAATTTAGAATTAGGTGCAATTGATTGTGTTTTGACTCTTCCAAAACCTTGTGTTTGTACTTTTAACCCCGCATTCTCTAAAACGAAATAGGCATCTTTCAATGTCATGCCCACCACGTTGGGTACCTGTTGTGGGGTTAAATTATTCTCTTTCCATAATACAGAATTGTTTACGATTTGAGTCTTTACCCATTCTGCATTGGGTGCCTCTGAATGATTTGAAATACCTAGTTTGTTGCTTATTTGTATTAAGTCTCGTTGATTTCCGGATTTAATCAATGGAAAAATGCCCACCATATGAAGGTCTTCAATAGGTTCCACATCTTGTAGCTCTATTTCATTTGAATAGATTTTATCGGCTATCTTCCTAAAGACGGGTGCTGACACATCTCCCCCATATATTTGATATCCTTTGGGCTTATCTATCACGACTATACAGCTATATTTAGGCTTTTCAGCAGGAAAATAGCCTACGAATGAAGTATAATACTCGTTGGTATATAATCCGTTTTTAACATTTTTTGCAGTACCTGTTTTACCCGCAATATTGTACTTAGGGGTATAAATGTTTTGGGCGGTACCCCGTTCTACTACTCCTTGAAGCATAATTTTAACATCTCTCAAAGTGCTTTCAGAGCATATTTTCTCTTTCAAAATCTTTGCCTCAAATTCTTGAATGACTTGATCTGCACGCTTGATGTATTTTACAATGATGGGCTGTACCATTTTACCTTCATTGGCAATCGAATTAAAGAGGGTAAGGGTATGAAGTGGGGTCATTTTAAGCTCATAGCCATGTGACATCCAAGGCAATGAAGTGCCACTCCAAGTTGAATCTTTTGGTGACTTGATGTAAGATACTCCCTCGCCATACATCTGAAAGGCCAAAGGTTCATAAAGCCCCATAGCTCTCAATTGGTCTATGAATTTTTGTGGGTTTTTACCAAAATGATTTTGAATTAACTTGGCAATGCCAATATTAGATGATTTTTCAAATGCTTCTTGAATCGAAAGGATACCATATCCTCCTTTTTTGTGATCTCTCATCGTTTCATTGAAAAACTTGAAGGACCCATTTCCGGTATCAATAGAATCGTGAAGCTGCAATTGGGAATCTTCCAATAACGCAATCATACTGGCCAATTTAAAGGTGGAACCCGGTTCTCTAGAACCTTGACTTCCTACGGCATAATTATAGGACTCATAGTAAGTGCCTTTCGAATTTCTACTGAGATTAGAAATCGCCTTTATCTGACCCGTATTCACCTCCATAACTACTACTGAACCATAATCCGCCTGGTTTTTTTCTAGAGCCTCAAGCAATGCGTTTTCAGCGATGTCTTGAATATTTACATTAATGGTAGTTTGAATATCCATACCCTCAATCGGTCTTAACTCTGTTCCGTCGTAAACCGGTTTCCATCCCCCACCAACCATTTTCTGATAAAGTGCTTCTCCATCTCTTCCTGATAATTCCTTATTAAAGCTATACTCAAGACCTACTACTCCTCTATCCTCTCCATTGACCGTTCCGATGGTACGCCCCCCCAGCTGACTGAAAGGCAAAAATCTCTTTTCAACTTTTTCAAAAATGATCCCCCCTGAGAGTCGACCCTTTCTAAATATCGGCCATTCTTCCATTTTCTTTTTTTCTTGGTAATCAATTAAATTTTTATTAATGACCATGTAGCGCCTTCCTATTTTTCTTTGCTGCGTAATCTTCGCTTTGTACTGCCTGGAACTTAAGTTTCTAAAATGCTGAGATAATAAGTAGGACAAGGAATCTATTTGGCTATCAAATAGATCATGGGTAGCCAGCGAAGGATCAAAAGCCACTTTATAGAAGGGTAACGAAGTGGCCAATAAACTACCATCATCGGCATATATGTTTCCTCGAGTCGCGTTGATCTTCATTACTTTGAGTCCATTGGTCTGGCCCAAGCCTCTCCATTGCTCAGACTCAACATATTGAATGATCACCAGCCTATAAACCGCGGCGATAGTAAATAATGCCACCGCTAAATAAGCAATACGTACCCTCAACAATATGTCATTTTTTACTCTCACTTTGGCATTAAAATCTTTTGTGGTGGTTTTTTACTTTCATAAAGGCCAAAGCGCGCTACACGTCTTGAAATCTCTGCTTGCTTGCTTGCAAACATATAATCTGATTTAAGGGTCGTATAATCCGCTCTTAAATCTTCTACTTCACGCTCTAATTGACTGATGCTTCGCACTATTTTTTCAGCATAATGTCGGTTGCCTATATATACCAGGCACAGTACCGAGACAAAAACAATCTGGGACATAAAACGCACATGGATCACCTCCTTGATACTCCCATCAATATGTAAAAATCTTTCTAACAGTGTTAAAATACCCCGCTTACTTTGATCCTTAGGTTTATAAGTGTTGGTAGCCATATTAATTTTTTATCCCAATTCTTAACTTGGCACTCCTGGCTCTATTATTTAAAGCAATTTCATTTTCTGCTGGTGTAATCAACCTCCCTTTAATAGGCTCAAACGCCCTGATTACATTTCCAAAAAAATCTTTTTCTAATATGCCTTCAAGATTCCCCGTATTTATCAAAAATTTAGCCAACCTATCCTCAAGGGAATGATAACTGATGATCACAAGTCGACCACCGACCTTCAAAACATCTTTAGACTGTATTAAAAATTCCTTTAATGCATTTATTTCATCATTAACTTCGATTCGAATCGCTTGAAAAAGCTGTGCTGAATATTTAGCATGCTTGCCATTCGGCGCGGATTTCATTGCAATTGACCTGAGTGCCTCCGTCGTATGGATCGGCGTGATGGCTCTTGCACTTATGATTTCGGCAGCCAATCTTTTGGCATTTCTTATCTCTCCATACCGTGATAATAATTGAATAAGAACCTCTTCGGAGTATTCATTTACCACTTTAGCCGCTGTGATGCTGGATACTTGATCCATGCGCATATCAAGTGCTCCATCAAATCGTGTAGAAAACCCCCTACTTTGCTGATCAAATTGGTGGGATGAAACCCCTAAATCTGCTAAAATTCCATCTACTTTGTCGATTTTATGAAATTTTAAATACCTTTTGAGGTGTCTAAAATTGGAAGCTACAAAAATAAAAGAACGCTGTGCGTCAGACTCAAATGAAGCTGTATTTTTTGAGGCATCTGGATCTTGGTCGAAGGCAATTAAAGTACCTTGCTCCATCTGTTCAAAGATGGCTCGGGCGTGTCCTCCACCTCCAAAAGTCACGTCTACATAAATTCCTCCGGCCTGGATATTTAACCCTTCAACACTCTGTTTAAGTAAAACGGGTACATGATAACTCATTTATTCACTCATTCATCAAGGTATTTTTCTGCTAAATTCGAAAATTCAGTCACATCGGTCTTTTGATTTAAATCAAAAATATCAGGATCCCATATTTCAATATAATTGCCCATTCCAATCAAAAGAGCCTCCCGATTGACTTTGGCATGCAATAACATCGTTTTGGGAATCAAAATTCTAGCTGCGTTGTCCAATTCTACTTGAGCAATGCTCCTAAAAAACATCCTTTTCAGCTTTCGCTGCTCAGGATTAAACTCACTTAAACTTGAAATTTTTTGATGTATTTTCTTATACTCGAGCATCGGGTAGAGAATCAGATTAGATTCAAAACCTTTTCGTAGGACGAGCTCTGAAGTAGAGACCTCGGGAAGATTAGACTTAATCTTTGCAGGTAAGACTAATCTACCCTTGGTATCCAACTTGCACTCAAATTCGCTTGTAAAAAAAGCCATAAGAGTTATTAAAAAAATAAACCACCACCACAAATCTATAAAATAATTCGACATTTACAACCACTATTCCCCACTTTCTCCCACTTTTTTTTTAAAAAACAATAATCTATGAATTTACTTGTTTAAATAACCCTAAAATAGGGCTTAAAAAGGCTTATGAGTAGTTTTTAAATCAATGAAAAATAATGATCACCGAGTCGATGGCATCTCTAGCAGCGACTTTTGTTCGTAAAAAATCATTTTTAGTTCAAAAAGCGATGAAAAAAGTGATTTTTATTTAAATCAAGAAAAATGGTGGGGGAAGGTGGTAAATCAAAGAAGATGCTTTCGCTTTTTCACGTTTTCATCCAGAAAAAAGTATGCTTCCTACTCAATCTAAGAGAAAGTCAATGGGTCAAGTAATGTTTAACTTAGTTTCTAGCTCTCGGGGCTAGAAACTAAGTTAAATTCAGCAAAGCATGAGCGGCTAATTTTTAAAAAAAATATTACGCTGCTTCGCATTAAATCAGGCTATTTCAATAACCTCAATTTCAAAAATTAAATCCTTTCCTGCGAGTGCATGATTGGCATCAATTTTAATGTCTTTTTCGTTTACCTCAACAATAGTAACTGGGATTTGTTGACCATTATCAGCAGTCGCTGAAAGCTGCTGTCCTATTTCTGGAACTATTTCAGGTGGTAAGTTTTCTTTAGGAACCGTCTGCACCATATCCTGATTGTGCTCTCCATAGGCATCTACCGCAGGAATTTCCACTGTCTTTTTCTCATTCAACGCCATACCGTCAACGGCATCATCAAATCCCTTGATCATTTGACCCGATGCCACTGTAAATTCAATAGGATCCCTACCCACTGAAGAATCAAAGACTTCGCCATCTGTGAGCTTTCCGGTGTAATGGACTTTAATAATGTCGTTTGCTTTTACTTTTGTCATAAACTTTTTTTGAAAGCAAAGTTAAAATTATTTGCCTAAAAAATTAAGCTTCAATTCATTTTAGTCATTAAATCCTCACTACGCTTATGGGGTCTAGGTATATCAAATAGCCCTTTAACTCTTTGAATCCCATTCGAGATAAAATCTGAATATATTCTTTAACCTGATTTTGATCCTTTGCGCGAGGCTGACCTGTTTTGAAGTCAATGACATGCCAGTAGCCCCCCTTATTCACCAATCTATCAATTCTTCTGACCTCTCCTCCTGGCAATAACATGGGGTGCTCCAAAATAACTTCATCTGTTTGCTCAAAAAAGCCTACTACTTCTTTGTGATAGAGGATCAATTCTAAAAGCCTTCTTAACTCTAAATCGTCAATCCTTAATTCATCGCCCACTTGATGGATTTGACTGAAGGCATCATGAATGTCAATCCCCCTTTGTTGGGCATCTAAAGATGTTTCTTTGATCATTGAGACTCCCCTTGTTTGCAAAAGCGCCTTCTCACGCCAAGAGGAACTGGGATATTCGGTTAAGCTAAACTCAACCTGTGTTTTGGCTTTTTTTATCCCATCGGGCAGTGCTCCAAAATTGAACGTTTGAGGGTTTTCATCTCCACCAGGAAAGGTCATCAAAATATTTTTCACAAAGGAACCCATGTCCTTCAAATCATTTTTCACTTTTTGTTCAGCAAACACATAAAGTGCATGCGTAGGCCGTGTTAAGGCGACATAAAGGACATTCATATTATCAATAAAGCCATTGATGTGTTCCGCTGCATATACATCAGACCAATAGGTTTTAAGTAAATTTCTTGAATGTTTGATAGGTATGATGGGCATCTGGACCACGTCATTTAACGGGGCGCCATCCACCCAAATAATTTCCTCTTTCCCCTTTTTTTCAAAAGGCCAATTCAAAAAAGGAAGTATGACCACAGGATATTCTAATCCTTTGGCTTTGTGGATCGTAAGTATCTTAATCGCATCATTTTCATCCGTTATTTTTATGGCTCTGTTTTGTCCTTCCTCTTCCCACCAAATCAAAAAAGACGGTAAATCTCCCTTCGCATTTTTGGTGAAATCTAAAACCGCATCTTGGAGCCCTTGGAGATACGTATATTGCTCAGAACGATCATTCAGTGCCAATAACTCAATAAAAGATTCAATCAGCTCATACAAGCCCAAAGTTTTAAATTGGGGTAAATGCAGCAAGAACTCAGTAGGCATATAGGCTTGCCATTGATCAACCTTATCAAATGCTTCCTGCTTCGGTCTTTCATTTTTAATGGACCAATAACTAGTGAACCATTCCCAAAGCGCTATTTTATCTTGATTTTGATGTACCCATCTCATCAGACTAATGATTAAGTTCACCACCTCACTACTGGATAAATATAAGGCCTCTGAACTGACTACATCATAGTTTAAGCCCTTTATCGATGCTTCAGAGCTACTGTACTCCATAAATCCATCTGCAATCACTTTCCCCTCCTTTTTGGTTCTCACTAAAATGGCAATATCTCTGAGATGATAGCCCTTATGCTGAAGTTCTTCAACAACTTCAATCGTTTTTTTCAAGGCTACTTCACTCCATGTGTTTTCATCGTCGGCTTCGAGATAAGTTATATTGATGTATGATTCATCGTCGGTAAGCATGACTTTTTGAGCAACTCCGTCATACGCGTTAAGTGCATTTTCGATGGATGCTTCATGGGTCGGGGGCAAATCCGAAAAATAGCGCCTGGCCACGACTGGCATGGTGGTGAATAATTTATTATTAAACTCGACGATATTTTTCCCGCTTCTCCAATTAGCATCTAGCTGATAGTCTTGGGAAGCCTCGATGCCAATGTCCTGCTTGACCTGATCTTTCAATAATCGCCAGTTACCTCCTCTCCATCGGTAAATAGATTGTTTAATATCCCCAACAACCATGCTAAAATAACCTTGATCTGTTCCGTTCTTAACCAAAGGTTTAAAATTATCCCACTGAAATCCAGAAGTATCTTGAAATTCATCGATGAGGTAATGCGCATATCTCTCACCTACTTTTTCATAGATATAAGGCGTATCACTGTCATTAATGATTTTATTCAGAAAATCAGGCAAATCAGCGATCAATACCATATCATTTTCTTCTCGAAATTTGACCAATTCTTTATTGATCTTTGACAAAATACCAAAGGTATATAAATACCTCCGGGCCTCTAGCGTTGAAAAATATAGTAATTCATTGGATACCATATACTCAACCAATTCGTCATAAACAGGCCATAATTTTCCCTCTAAAAAAGAAATCAAATCTCCCGATGTTCGATGCTCTATTGTCAACCACGCTTCCAAATTTCCCATGGCCGCCTTACGTGGAGCACTTACTTCAAATTCTTGATTTGCTATTTTATAGAACAAGCCTGCAGGCCCTCCTCTTTTGCCCTTGAAATAAGACAATCCTCCTATTTCATCTAGATGCTTAATCCCTAAATCAGCTAACCTCTGACAATTAACACGGTACGCATTTGAGGAATTAAAAAGGGCTTTTTTTACCTGAGGAAAGTACTTCGGATCGTCACTTAATTTTAAAATGACTTCCGAATGTCTCTTAAAGTTATCCGTCAGAATTTGCCCCCCCAATTTTTCAACATCTGCCCTAAAATCCCAGCGATTACCCTCCTCTACTTTGCTTTCCGCAAATTCAATCAGCCATTTTTTGAGCTCTTTTTGTTCGGGATTTCCTATGTCACCCAGCAATTGATCCACTACTTTTTTGATGACTTGTCCCTGATTCAAATCAACATTAAATGAGCCTTGCAAGCTCATCTCTTGTGCAAAAGATCTGATTACCTGATAAAAAAAACTATCAATGGTGACAATGGAAAATCTTCCATACTGATGTAATATGCTTGATAAAACTTCTTCCGCACGTTTTTTAAGATCTGATGCTGAAAGGTGTAAGGCTGCCATCAAATCGAACTTCATTGCATGATCTTTGCCATGACTCAGCGTCTCCAATACCTTCACAATTCGTGACTTCATCTCACTCGTCGCCTTATTGGTGAAGGTCACTCCTAAGATGTCTTTGAAGGCCATTTTATCCCTCAAGGCCAATTTGAGATACTCCAACGTCAACTGATGTGTTTTACCTGATCCTGCGGAAGATTTATAAATTTGAAAAGGCCTTGCTGTAGACATGGCCTAAAATTAGACAACCCTTCGCATTAATTCGAATATCAGATCATTCATTCAAAAAAAGCATAGGCTTTTTTGAAAGATTCCTTAATTAAGTCATTTCCTAAATTCCCTATACTTCCGATATGTGTGTGATCGATCTTTCGATTGAAATGTAAATCCCCTTGCTTAATCGACGCGGACACGGCATGATAAGCATCTCTAAAGGGCACTCCAGCCGTCACCCTTCTGTTCACCTCTTCAACACTGAAGATTAAATCATATTTAGGATCATTGATCAGCTCTGCCTCGATAGATAATTGAGTCGTCATGGCCGTAGTAATTTTAAGGCAGTCTTTCAATGAGAATAAAGCAGGCATAAATCGCTCTTTCAAAACTTGCAAATCTCGATGATAGCCTGATGGGAGATTTAAGAGCATCATATTAAGCTCATAGGGAAGTGCCTGTAACAAGTTACACTTGGCACGGACCAACTCAAAGCCATCTGGATTGGACTTGTGCGGCATAATACTGGATCCCGTAGTATACTTTTTATCTACTTTTAAAAAATTAAAATTTTGCCCAGAATACAGACAAACATCCATGGCGAATTTTGACAAAGTAGCGGCAATACTATTGACCGAAAACCCTACACTTTTTTCCATTTTCCCTCGCGTCATTTGGGCATATATTGCATTCACATTGATCCCTCCAAAACCCATTTCCTCGGTAGTAGATAATCGATTTAATGGGAAAGAGGAGCCATAGCCTGCTGCAGATCCCAAGGGGTTTTTATCCACCAATTGATAACTTGACTTGAGCTGCAATAGATCATCAAGAAGGCTTTCAGCATAGGCCGCAAACCACAAGCCAAATGAAGAAGGCATCGCGATCTGCATGTGCGTATAACCTGGCATCAAAACCTTCTTATAACGCTCGCTCATAGCCATCAAAAGTTCAAAAAGATCTTTAATCAAGGTGGCTATTTCTTCAAGTTCTGATTTAGCAAAAAGTTTCAGCGCAGTAAGAACTTGATCATTTCGTGATCTCCCACTGTGTATTTTTTTTCCTATCTCCCCTAACTCTTCGGTGAGTAATATTTCAATTTGAGAATGGCAATCCTCCACACCTTCACTGATTTCAAAAGTACCTGAATCAATCATTTGATCAATTCTATCAAGACCTAAGCCAATAGCAATGACCTCCTCTGATTTTAAGAGCCCTATTTGTCCGAGCATCTTTACATGCGCCCTAGAGCCGATGACATCGTACTTGGCTAAATAAACATCCAACTCAGGATCTTTGCCTACGGTAAAACGTTCAAAAATTTTATCAATAGATTCCTCTTTTTGCCACAATTTCATTTTGGTGTGATTTTGGAAAGTGTTGTGATTAAGTCAATATAGCCTTTGATGCCCTGCTTTATTTCATCTAAGTAAATAAATTCATCAGCAGAATGAGATCTTTCAGACAGGCCTGGCCCCATTTTAGCACTCGGAAAAGGCATCAAACATTGATCTGAAAGGGTAGGTGACCCAAATTGATCAGTGCCCAGTCTCGTTGCCGCCTGGATCAGAATATGGTCATGTGACAAGCCCGAAGGATTTAAATGGGTGGATCTGGGCCGTACCAAGCTTGAAATTTTCTGATTAATCAGACCAAGAATTTCAGAATGGGTGTAGGCATCTGTTGTTCTCACATCTACCACAAAATGACAGGTATCGGGTATTAAATTATGCTGATAACCGGCCTCAATCATGGTAACCGCCATCTTGACCGGACCTAGTGTGGATGATTTCCTATCAAAAACATGATTTTTAAACCATGCTACATCCTGCATTGCTTTATAAATAGCATTCTCTCCTATATCACGCGCAGCATGCCCTGCTACCCCTTTTGCGTATACATCCAAAACCATCAACCCTTTTTCAGCAATGGCCATTTTCATTTCCGTAGGTTCCCCTACAAGGGCATAATCAATTGGTCCCAAATCTGCTAAAATGGACCTCAACCCATTTTCTCCCGATATTTCTTCTTCTGCCGTCGCTGCAAAAACCAGATTGATGGGCAAATCAATCTCATAAAAATGGATAAAAGTATGTAACAAAGCGACCAAGGACGCGCCCGCATCATTGCTTCCCAAACCCGACAGCTTCCCCTCCTTAACCAGAGGATCAAAGGGGTTCAAAGTATAACCCTCATTAGGTTTAACGGTATCGTGATGGGAATTAAGGAGTAAAGTGGGTTTATCCGCGTGAAAATATTTATTTCGCATCCATAAATTGTGATGCTTTCGCTCAAAAGATATACCCTGAGCCTCCAACTTATCAGACAAAAGATCACCGGTCTGCGCCTCTTCTTTACTTAAGCTAGGCGTGCGGATCAATGCCTTAAGTAAGGCCAGCGCAGATTGATAATAATCCTCCAATTGTACGTTAGATAATGGAAGTATATTCATGTCCTTGGGTTAATGAGTTGACTTTATCAAATCTAATAATACATACTTGCCTTACACCTTGTGCAAGGGCTTGAAAGGCATTATCCAGTTTAGGAATCATTCCCTGACTGACCAAGCCTTTTGACTTTAATTCAGTATAGTAGGCATGGTCTATTCGGTGAATCAAAGAATCTGGCTTTTGGACATCTTTCATGACGCCCGGAAGCTCAAATGCATATATCAAATGCACCTCATACTTTTTAGCCATTGCCGTGGCCACTACATTGGCAATGGTATCTGCATTGGTATTCAATAAATTCCCTTGGCCCTCATGCGTGATGGGTGCCAAAACAGGTACCAGTCCCAAATCTATAAACGATGAGATGCGTGCCGTATTGACAAACAGGGGATCTCCAACCCAGCCATAATCAATACCCCCCTGTAAGGATCTTTTTTCTGAAAGAATGAGATTGGCATCTACACCACTCAAACCCAAGGCGTCACAATTTTCTGACTGAAGTGCAGCTACTATTTTTTTGTTAAGCAGGCCAGCATAGACCATAGTTACCACATCGATCATTTGATCATCTGTCACACGCCTTCCTTCAATCATTTGGATATTTAATGAGAGTTTTTTTCCCCATTGCGTGGCTTTCGCTCCTCCTCCGTGAATAAGTATTTTAAGGCCTTCAAGGGCTTTGAATGACATTAAAAATTGCTTCAATTTTATGGAATCATTGATGACATTGCCCCCTATTTTAACGATATGGAGTTTTTTTTTCATGATCTTGTTAGTAATTTTTTCAACACTAATTGAGCCGCAAATATCCGATTATAGGCTTGATCTTGGATTATCGAATGCTTACTGTCCATGGCATTATCTGCGATCACTACATTTCTACGAACAGGCAAACAATGCATTAATTTAGCTTGATGGGTGCGTTGTAATTTCTCTAAAGTCACCATCCATCCTTGCTGATTTTTTAAGGGTTCCCCATAATCATGATAGGAAGACCAGTTTTTTACATAGATAAAGTCTGCTTCTTTAAGGGCTTCATCTTGATCATAACTCAACGTTGCATTTTTGGTGAATTTAGCATCTAATTCCATGCCCTCAGGATGCGCAATATGAAAGTCCGCATCGTAATGCTGCATCCACTGGGAAAAAGAATTGGGCACCGCCTGTGGTAGCGCTTTGACATGTGGCGCCCAAGTCATCACAACCTTAGGTCGCTTCTTTTTCTTATGCTGTTCTATGGTCATCAAATCTGCAAAAGACTGTAAGGGATGTAAGGCGGCAGATTCGAGATTGATGATCGGGACACCCGCATATTCTTGAAAGCCTAAAAGATATTTTTCTGAATAATCTTCCTTTCTATCTAATAGTGTTGGAAAAGCTCGAACACCCAAAATATCACAATACCCTCCCATGACTGCGGCCGCCTCAGTGATGTGCTCGGCAGGATCTCCATCCATGACTACACCTTGGGCAGTTTCTAGTTGCCATCCCTCCTTATTTACGTTGAAAGTGATCGTTTCCATACCCAAGTTTTGAGCGGCCTTAATGGTGCTTAACCGGGTACGCAAGCTGGCATTGAAAAAAATAAGCCCTAGCGTTTTATTAGTTCCCAGCAATTTATCGTTATATGGTGTTTCTTTAAGTATTAAGGCTTCACGAATCCACCCCGCGGGGTCTGGACAATCCTCAGCCGAACAAAAATGATTAGGCATACCCTACTTTTTTAAATGCTTCTAAAAAAACAACTAATTCTTCCTGACTCACCCCAAGGGGGGGTAAAAGCCTCACTGTATTTGATTGCGCAGCTGATCCTACAAAAACATGTTGCTCTTTCAATAAACTATGTCTGAAAGGTTTAGAATCTCCTGTCAAATCCAGTCCTATCATCAATCCTCTACCTCTTATTTGAACCAAGTTTTCTAATGATCCCAATGCTTTCCAAAGCAAGTCCCCCATAAAATTCGCATGATTAATTAATTCCTCCGATTCGATGACCTCTAGAACAGCCAGGCCGGCGGCACAGGCCAAATGATTGCCTCCAAAAGTAGTTCCGAGCATCCCAGACCATGCCTTGATATCTGGGTGAATCAGGACACCCCCTATCGGAAATCCATTTCCCATACCTTTGGCTATGGTAATCAGATCTGGCTGAACTTGAGCATATTGATGGGCAAAGAATTTGCCTGTACGACCATAACCACTTTGGATTTCATCTACGATCAGTAAGGACCCATTTTGCTTACATAACAACTTCAACTCCTTTAAAAAAGCATCATCGGGCACTTGTATGCCCCCTACTCCCTGAATCCCCTCAATCAGTACTGCTGCTACCGATGCATCCAGACACTGAGCTACCGCTTCCAAATCATTTAATTTGACTCTGATAAAGCGGTCATTTTGATTGATGGGTGCTATCAATTTGGTGGTGTCAGTTGCGGTTACGGCTAACGAGGTTCTTCCATGAAACGCATTTTCAAATACAATTATTTTGGATCGCTTGGTATGAAATGAAGCAACCTTCAAGGCATTTTCTATAGCCTCAGCTCCAGAATTACATAAAAACAACTCATAATCCGTATATCCAGACATTTCCCCTAATTTTTGACTTAATTCATCTTGAATAGGCATTTGAACTGAATTAGAATAAAATCCAAGCTGCCGCAATTGATGCTGAACACGATCAATATAATGAGGATGGCCGTGCCCAATGGATATAACGGCATGTCCTCCATAAAAATCTAAATATTTCTGACCTTCTTGGTCCCAGATCCAGGAACCCAGTCCGCGCACCGGATCAATATCATAGCGTGGATAAACATCAAACATCTTCATGATTTCATTTGATTTATTTTATTGAATGAGGTCATCACTCCTTTAATTAAAGAAGAACTGAATCCTTGATGCTCCATCTCATTCAACCCTTCTATCGTACACCCTTGCGGAGTAGTTACCTTATCTATTTCAACTTCTGGATGACTGTTATGCGCTAGGATTAAAGAGGCGGCCCCCTTGGCGGTTTGAACCGCTATTTTTTGAGCTTCCTCGGTATCAAAACCCATTTGTACGCCGGCCTGCGTCGCGGCACGTAAATACCTCATAAAAAAAGCAATTCCACTGGCCCCCAATACGGTCGCGGCTTGCATCAGGCGTTCTTCGATCAATAAGGTCAACCCTAAAGTTTGAAAGAGCGGCTCGACCTTCTCCAATGCCGTATCCGCTCCTTGCGTAGCCAAACAAGTCATAGATTGACCAATCGCTACCGCCGTATTTGGCATGGCACGAACGAGCTGAACTACACCTGAAATCTTTTCTCTCAAGAGATCTAAAGAAACACCAGTAATCACTGATACCAGAATATGATCCTTGCGCAAAATAGGTTTAATTACTTCAATCAATGCGTCAATTTGTTTGGGCTGAACACATAGAAAAATAATTTCAGATTGTTCAACTGCCTTCTTGCTATCACTAGAAACCCTGTATCCTAAGTCTCGATACTTATCGAGAAGGCCGGTATGTCTTCTGGTTAAAAAAATATCTGATGGCGATTTCAGTTTCTTTTCAACAATCCCGGTAGCGATGGAAATACCTAAATTACCTGCTCCAAGTATGGCTATTTTGTTTACTGTTGTCATAATTAAAATACATTGCTTTTTAAAGCCAAACCTGTGGCTTCATCTAAATCGAAAATTAGGTTCATGTTTTGAATGGCCTGCCCTGAAGCCCCTTTCAATAAATTATCTATTACCGTGATGATGAGTACTTGATTCTCAGTTTTAGAAACATGAACCAATGCTTTATTAGTATTGGTCACCATCTTTAAATCAGGATTGTGATCGATCACATGCGTGAAAGGATGTCCTTCATAATAATCTTTATAAATAGATTTGAGGGTAGCTTCACTTTCATCTGAATTGAAATAAGTGCTGGTGATGATGCCGCGAGTAAAGGCACCGCGATAGGGTATGAAGTTCATACGGCCAGAAAATGAAGGATTTAACTGATCGCAAGATTGGCCTATTTCCCGAAGATGTTGATGCTCAAACGCCTTGTAAACGCTGGCATTATCATTCCTCCAAGAATAATGAGAAGTTGCAGTTTTGGCTTGACCGGCACCTGTTGATCCGGTAAGTCCTGATACATGAATATCCCCATGAACTACTGATGCGGCCATAGCAGGCAGTAAACCCAATTGGATGGCAGTCGCAAAGCAGCCTGGATTAGCGATGTAATTGGCTTTTCGTATCCATTTCCGAGACATCTCAGGTAAGCCATAGACAAATTCATGGGACCCAGAGATTCTGAAATCTTGACTTAAATCTATGATCTTGATTGAATACAGTTCAGTATGAGCCGCCAAGTAAGTTTGAGATTGACCGTGTCCTTTGCAAAGGAAAACTACATCTAGTTCTCTAACATCTAGCTTTTCTTGAAACTCAGATTCAACATCACCAACCAAGTCAGTATGAATGGATGAGATTTTTTTACCTTTTTGACTTTCGCTTTGTGCAATAATTTGGTCAACATTGGGATGATTACATAATATCCTGATCAACTCCCCAGCAGTATAACCTGCCGCACCTACGATTCCTATATTTAATTTATGCATCTTTTAATCCGTAGTATAATTTGGTTTGATTAGAAAAAATTTTCGTGAAGCCTTTGACTTCTGCCGCAGACCAGGCCTTATTTGTCTCACCATAGTTGGCTACAGCAGACTGCATCAAATCAAAATCAGATTGAATACCCAATAATTGAAATCTATACGGTGCTAAGCGTATTTCAACAGTACCGGTTACATTTTTTTGTGATGAAGAGAGAAAGGCCTCTATATTTCTCATCACAGGGTCTAGGTATTGACCTTCGTGCATCAGACTTCCATAAAAAGCAGCCATTTGATCCTTAATAAACAATTGCTGCTTCGATAAGGTATGTTTCTCAAGTAAGTGATGCCCTTTGATGAGCATTAATGGCCCAGCCGCCTCAAATCCTACACGTCCTTTAATACCTATGATGGTATCTCCTACATGCACATCCCGACCAATGGCATACTTACCGCCCCACTCATTTAAACGCTTAATTACGTCAATAGGAGTCATAATCGTACCGTTCAGACCAACCGGTTCACCTTTTTCAAATCTTATCTCAATCACCTCGGAATCGACCTCTTGGAGTTGATTTGGAAATGCTTCTTCAGGTAGCACCACATTTGAGGTAAGGGTCTCCATACCTCCAATAGAAGTTCCCCATAATCCTTCATTAATTGAGTACAGTGCTTTTTCCCAAACACCCTCCACGCCATGCTGCTGCAAATAAGAAATTTCTTCTTCGCGAGACAATGCCAAATCTCTGATAGGTGTGATGATCTCAATTTGAGGGCACATCGTTTGAAAAATAAGGTCAAATCTGATCTGATCATTTCCAGCACCTGTACTTCCATGTGCAATGGCATCTACCCCCATTTCTATAGCCAAATAAGCTAACGCCATCGCTTGGAAAACTCTCTCTGCGCTCACAGAAAGAGGGTAAGTATTGTTTTTTAATACATTTCCAAAGATTAAATACTTTATCCCCTGCTCATAAAAACGCGCAGTCTCGTCAATGAATTTATAGTCCGAAGCACCCAATGAAAAGGCTTTTTCCTGCAATTGATTCGCAGCTATCTCATCAAATCCTCCCGTATTTATTGTGGCTGCTACCACCTCAAAGCCACGCTCTTTGACCAAATACAAGGCACAATAAGAGGTATCTAAACCGCCGCTGAAGGCGAGTAGTACTTTTTTCTTCATATTGATAGTTTATTATCGCCCATCTTATTCTTAATAGTTGCCCATCTACTGAGCCATTTCGACTTATTCCAGAAATGTTTTTTCTTTCCCTTGTTAACCGCTGGATTATATAACATCCCTGTGCAGAGACAGTTACTCCGGTTCTTTGTTTGTAAAATCTCATAGTTGACACAACTCTGACAGCCTTTCCAAAACGCATCATCATCGGTCAATTCACTGAAGGTGACAGGCTCATAACCCAATTCTGAATTTATTTTCATTACCGGCAATGACGTGGTCAATCCAAAGAGTTTAGCTTCAGGAAACATTTTTATGGAATGGTGAAAAGCGAGCTTTTTGATTTTTTTAGCCACGCCTTGGTTCCGAAATTTATGATGGATGACGAGTCCAGAATTGGCTACGTATTTGGTGTTACCCCAACTTTCTATGTAACAAAATCCGACGAGCTCTCCCTGACGAGTGACCGCAATAATGGCCTTACGCTCATTTATTTTCTGTATGATGTAACTGGGTGAACGTTTGGCAATACCGGTTCCCCTTTTTTTGGCGCTCTCTTCTATCAAAGCAGATATGTCATGGGCATATCCCACATGATGTAATGAAGCGATTTGAATTACAATTGAATCCATTGCTTGATTAAATAAATAATAAAGTAATAAAAAGATGTATGAGGGTCGACCGTTCCGCGTAGGAGGTCATTTTGATATATAGGCTAACGCCTAGCCGGGAATATCGGCCTTAAAAGAAAACTGGGTGCTATGTAAATGCTTGAAATCATGTTTTACAATGCAAGAATAATATTAATTTTTAATTTTATCTAAAAAAAGAGAGAAAAACGATCTAAATGACTTGAAAAAAAAGAAAAATGAGCATTTTAGAGGCTGCTGTACTTAATAAGTTACTCCTTTTCATCAGGTGTCTATTTCTAAAACTATATCAAATTGGCACGTTTCGTAATAACTGAATTTTGATCAAAAAATTCTTTCTCCCAAACGACTGAATATTCAATGGGATACTTTTTCACCTTATCGTCTTCGCTAGAAATACTTGATAAACGAATAAAAAATGGCTTGGATAAAGTGCCTACCGCTCAAATAATAAAGGCCAATCCATAAGTTACTCACCCCAAATTATACATAAATTAATGTATAATTAATTGACTTATCAAATGAGACTCAAAGGAATAATCATAATAATTGGCTTGCTTTTGGTCAATATTCAAGCGTTTTCGCAAGAAACCGTAACACCGAACGATGTTCACGACGAACGCGTCCATGCCTATGCATTTATAAATGCTCACCTGTTTGTTGACTACCAAACCGAAATTAAAAATGCAACTTTACTGATAAAAGAGGGTAAAGTCATTCAAATAGGGGCCAACCTTACTGCTCCTTCGGGTTATATCGTGGTTGACCTCAAGGGTAAGTATATCTATCCTTCTTTAATTGACCTACATACACATTATGGACTTCCAAAAGTAGCGCTTGCTACATCCAGAGGATTTACCGGAGCAGAGCAAATGCTGACCAAAACTCCCGGAGCCTATAATGCCAATGAAGCCATCAAATCAGATTTTGATGCAAGCGAAGTGTTTAACAATAATGAAAAAGCCGCCACAATCTTCCGTAAAATAGGTTTTGGATCAGTCCTTTCCTTTAGGGCAGACGGTATTGCACGAGGTACCTCAACTTTTACGACCCTTGGAGATAATCCAAATAAAAACATCCTTATTCAAAACGCTGCCGCCCATTACTCTCTTAACAAGGGAACCTCTAAACAATATTATCCAGGTTCTACCATGGGCTATATTTCCTTGTTACGTCAAACTTATTTAGATGCCGCATGGTACGGGCAGTTCAACCCTCGCCCCTTTTTAGATCAATCACTTGAGGCCTGGATCGCTGAGCAAAATTTACCCCAATTTTTTGATGCCGGTGGATGGATCAATGTACTCAGGGCCGATAAAGTTGGCGATGAATTTGGCGTTCAATATGTGATAAAAAGTGGTGGTGATGCCTACAAAAGAATTGAGGAAATTAAAGCGACTGGAGCCACGCTCATCGTACCTGTAAATTTCCCAGAAACCTACGATGTTGATGATCCTATTGATGCCTTTTCGGTCTCGTTGGCCGATATGAAACATTGGGAATTGGCCCCATCAAATTTAGCAAAACTCGAAGCGGCTGGCATCAACTTTGCCATTACAAGTGATGGACTTACTAAAAAATCAGATTTTCTGAGTCATATCCGCAAGGCCATAGATCATGGGCTTTCTGAGTCATTGGCACTCAAATCCCTAACGCTTACACCCGCAGAACTGATCCAAATAAATCATCAAGTTGGATCCTTGAGACCTAATATGCTGGCCAATTTCATTATTACCTCTGGTAAATTATTTGATGAAAAAACCATTATTCATGAAAATTGGGTACAAGGGAGACCTTATCGTTTCCAGTCATTGAGTACAGAAGATTATCAAGGGAAGTATACCCTAACCTTAGACAATAAAGATTACGAAATGAAGATCACTGGAGTGGCTGGATCAGAAAAAGCCCAACTTATCCTCAATGACTCCGTTACGCATGAGATAAAATCAACGTTAACAGCCACCCTAGCCACCTTTAGCTTTCCTCTAAATAAAAAAACCATTAGATTATCGGGCTGGCGAACCGATTCAGGTTGGAAAGGAACCGGTCAATTAGCTGATGGAAAATGGGTCCAATGGACCTCGCAACGCATAGGTGATATAGACCCAAAAGAAGAAAAAAAGAAATTGACTACCCCTCCAACAGATGCTCTAGGTCCGGTAATCTTTCCATTTATCGCGTTTGGTAATGAGACCCATCCGCAACAACAAACTTTACTTATAAAAAACACCACTGTATGGACCAATGAAACCATGGGAATCTTGGAAGATACAGATGTATTATTAAAAGAAGGGAAAATTTCAGAGATAGGTAAAAATCTCCAAGATCCTTCAGCCCTGGTCATTGATGGCCGTGGGAAACACTTGACCAGTGGCATTATTGATGAACATACCCACATCGGAGGTGGGGGTAATGACCGAGCCACTAACTCATCCATGGTTCGCATAGGAGATCAGCTAAATTCCGAAGACATTAATATTTATCGAGCCCTCGCTGGCGGCGTTACGGCGGTTCAAGTACTTCATGGTTCGGCCAATCCCGTCGGAGGTCAATCTGCCTTGATCAAGTTGCGTTGGGGAGTAGCTCCGGATGACTTGAAAATCAAAAATGCAGATGGCTATATCAAATTTGCCTTAGGTGAAAACGTAAAAAGATCACGAAATCCCAGTTCTACTAGGTTTCCCCAAACCAGAATGGGTGTAGAACAAGTGTATATGGATGGATTCACCCAAGCCCTCGCCTACAATAAGGAGTGGTCTGTCTACGATGGGCTTCCAAAAAAATCAAAAAATACTATTCCTCAACCTAGGCGAGATTTGGTAGATGAAGCCATGATGGAAATCATTAATAAGGAGCGCTTCATCACTTGCCATTCTTATGTTCAATCTGAGATCAATATGCTGATGAAGGTCGCAGAGCAATTCAATTTTAACATCAATACCTTCACGCACATCTTGGAAGGATATAAAGTTGCTGACAAAATGAAAGCCCATGGCGCCGGTGCTTCAACCTTTTCTGACTGGTGGAATTACAAATGGGAAGTACGTTATGCCATTCCATATAATGCCGCTATCATGTACACTGAAGGGGTCGTTACGGCCATCAATTCAGATGATTCCAACAGCGGGAGAAGACTGAACCAAGAAGCAGCAAAATCCGTAAAATATGGAGGACTATCTGAAGAAAATGTATGGAAAATGGTTACGCTCAATCCCGCTAAATTACTTCATTTGGATGATCGTATGGGAAGTGTCAAGGTAGGTAAAGATGCCGATATCGTCCTGTGGACAGATCATCCCCTTTCTGTATATGCTCGAGTAGAAAAAACCATTGTTGATGGCATTGTCTATTTCGATGTGGGAAAGGACAAAGCCTCCAGAGTAATGATCCATTCAGAGCGGGCCAGACTCATTCAAAAGATGAAAAACGCAAAGAAAAGTGGTGCCCCTACGAAGCTTCGAAGCTCGGAAATATTTATTGAATTTGATTGCGATGATGACCACTTGGCTACCTCATTTGATCTGGACACAAAAGAATAAATAAAAGACATCAGCTCCATTACATATAATATATTAAACATGAAGAAAATTATTAATCTCTCCCTCGGAATATGGATGACCTTTTCAGTCATCGCGCAAGTACCTGTGCCCGCACCCTCCCAAAATCAACCCATCCTTCTTGTAGGAGGGGTGGCACATATAGGTAATGGAGAAGTGATTCAAAATTCATTGATCGGGTTTGATAAAGGGAAAATAATTCTGGTTAATGAATCGTCAAATAATGTTACTGATTCCTCTGGCTTTAAAGTAATTGACATTACCGGAAAGCACGTTTACCCAGGATTCATACTCCCCAACTCACAGATAGGATTACAAGAAGTCAGTTCGATAAGAGCCATGAGCGATATGGACGAACGAGGAGAGATCAATCCCAATGTAAGATCCGTCATATCATACAACACAGATTCTGAATTTATTCCAACCTTTCGATTTAATGGTATTTTAGTTGCAGAAACGACTCCCGTGGGTGGCCGGATTTCTGGGACCTCATCGGTCATGGAACTGGAAGGTTGGAATTGGGAAGATGCGGCGCATACTGTGGATATCGGTATCCACATGAATTGGCCCTCAAAGATGAATCGTAAATTTGATTACAGTACTTATACGGCAAAAATGGAGCCCAACATAAAATATGATGAGTCCATTGCTACTTTGAAAGAACTTTTTGAGGATGCACTGGGTTATGGGGCGACACCAGACCCATCCATCAACTTAAAATTAGCCGCACTTCAAGGTCTTTTCAATGGAGATTTAATCCTATTTATTCATGCGGGAACGTCCAAGGAAATCATAGAGAGTATTCTTTTTGCAAAGGATATTGGCGTACAAAAAATGGTGCTCATTTCTGGCAGTGCCCTCTTGAATGTAGCTGGATTCTTAAAGGAGCATCATATTGGCGTGATAATACCCCCCACACATAGTATGCCCAGTCGGGTAGATGAAGACGTCTATGGTCCTTATAAACTCCCTGCTCAATTGTTTGAAGCAGGGCTCACTGTGTCGCTTTCACATCGTGGCATGCTTGCTCATGGAAGGAACCTCCCTTTCTTTGCGGGTACAGCAGCTGCTTACGGTTTAGATAAAGAAGAAGCCTTAAAAATGATTACCTCTAACACGGCCAAGCTCCTGGGTATAGATGATCGCCTAGGCTCGCTGACAGTGGGAAAAGATGCTACGTTATTTGTCTCTGAAGGAGATGCCTTAGACTTTAGAACCAATATTTTGTCCCATGCATTCATCAGTGGAAAACAAGTGACCCTGGATAATAAACAACAAGAATTGTATCAAAGATTTTCCAAAAAATATGGGCATAAAGACTGATCTCCGAGGCGGGTATGAGATCTATAAAGCATAAGCTTAATAATCTCTATTCAGGTCTGCCCCCAACTCTCCACTTCTATATAACTATTGGACCAATCATGGCATGAAATGACTCTTTTGATGATCGCTGCTATTCCATCAAATAGGACTGACAATGAGATTTTATCCGAAAACTACTCGAACATTGTGAACATATAAAAAGGCTTCTTTAAAGTTAAAGGGCAATACCAATAAAAGCTTTAAATGCCAAGCCCATGAGACCTGTAATCAGCATGGTAATACCCAAGCCTTTGAGGCCTGGAGGAACCTTGGAATACTTTAATCTTTCTCGGATCGCTGCCAGAGCTATGATGGCCAAGAAAAATCCAAAACCAGATCCAAAACCGTATGAGGTCGCCTCAATGATATTATAGTCTTTCTGAACCATAAACAATGAAGAACCTAGAATAGCACAATTAACTGCAATTAAGGGTAAAAAAATACCTAAAGATCCATAAAGCGCCGGTGACAGTTTTTCAATAATCATCTCCACTAATTGCACCATAGATGCAATTACGGCAATAAACATAATAAATTGAAGAAAAGTTAAGTCAATAGACTCAAAGCTTCCATCTATCCACGTCAAGGCACCTTCTTTCAGCACATATTCTTGGAGCAACCAATTAACGGGTACCGTTAATGTGAGTACAAAAACTACCGCTAAACCAAGACCAAAAGCGGTTTCTACTTTTTTGGATACCGCCAAAAATGAACACATGCCTAAATAATAGGCAAAGATCATGTTGTCTATAAAAATACCCCTAAGTGCTATGTTAAAAACTTCCATTATGCTCTATTCTATTAATGTTCTACGTATCCTGACTTTGATCTTTGAATCCAAATGAGAATGCCTAATACGACAAACGCACCTATTGAGTCGACCATCAGGCCATTAGTTGGGAAAGTGGTCCAGCCGATAGCTTCAAAAATTTTGAAGTCAAAAATGGAACCTGAACCTAATAATTCTCTAAAAAAGGCAACGGTTAAAATGATCCACGCATAGCCAAATCCTGAGCCTAAACCATCTAATATGGAATCGTAGGGCTTATTGGCCATGGCAAAAGCTTCAAGACGACCCATCACGATACAATTGGTAATGATCAGTCCAACGTAAGCACCTAAAACTTTGTACATATCGTAACTGTAGGCTTTTAAAAATTCACTTACCAGCGTCACCAAAGTAGCTACTACCGCCAATTGAACAATAATTCTGATCCGACCAGGAATCAAGTTTCGCATCAATGAAATAATTAAATTGGCGAAGACGATGACAAAAACTACCGCAATTGACATCACCAAAGTAGGCTCTAACTTTACAGTAACCGCCAAAGCGGAGCAAATACCCAATACTTGGATCGTAATAGGATTATCATCCGACAACGGATCAGTAACAATATTCTTCCTCCTTTTCGATAAAAAGGCTTCAGCAGGTTTTTTTTCTACCTTTAGTTCTTTTTCTACTACAGTCGCTTCAGCACTCATATTAATCTCATTAGTGGTTTTCTAGTTAATTGCAATTCCATTTTGACCCTTCGTATTCTTGATAAAATTTTGATAACAACCCAAATATTCTTTTAACATTTTATTGACCCCTTTAGCAGTTATGGTCGCCCCAGAAAGGCCGTCAACCTCATGCATACTAAGACCCGTAATCCCTTCTCCCTTTACCATGGTGATAGATTCTAAATTACCCGCATCACTAAATATTTTTTTGTTTTCTTTGTAACGATTTCTCACCTTTTCTTCGGTAATTCTAGCACCCAATCCAGGGGTTTCTCCTTTGTGATCAAAGGCAACTCCCTTTACCGTATTGAGGTCCGATTCTAAAGCAACATAACCAGAGATCCAATCCCAAAGTCCCAATCCAAACATGGGAAAAACATAGGCTTCAACGACATTGGGATCCGATTCATTTAATATCATATAAATGGGGTACAATCGCTCCTCTCTATCTATTTTGTGATTTTTTTGCGCATTTACCTTTTCAGCAATCAACGGATTACCTTTTTCATCTGTAGCAATGATTTCGCCTTCAATATCTACTACGACAGATTTAACACGGGCTTTATATAGATTCAGAATCTCTTCAGGTGTATTGAAAGTTGAAATATCCATTACAGCACCCAAAATTTTCTTTTTAGTGTCTAACTCGACTTGTTTGTCTTGAGCAGGCTTTAAGAGAACTGAGGTCAGAGACATAGCTCCACCAATCAAGACCGTCATGATAGCGGAAAAAACTAGGATGTAAATATTAGATCGTTGCACGTTTTAATCTTCTTTTTTTGTGAGCTTCTACTACGTAATAATCAATTAAGGGAGCGAATACATTCATAAAGAGTATCGCCAACATAATGCCTTCAGGATAAGCCGGGTTAGAAATTCTAATGATTACTGTAAGCACACCAATCATGAATCCATAAATCCACTTGCCTGTCTCCGTTTGCGCAGCGGATACCGGATCGGTAGCCATAAACACCGCTCCAAAAGCCAATCCTCCAACCACAAGATGGTAATGTGCCGGCAGCAACATGAAACTATTCGTACCTGCTAAATTATATATCATTCCCATCACCCAAGCACCTCCAAATACGGATAAAATAATCTTCCAGCTGCCCACACCCGTGAGGACTAATATGGCGGCGCCGATTAAGCACATAAGGACTGAAGTTTCACCAATGCTTCCGGGTATGACCCCCAAAAATAAATTCCAAAAATCAAACATTCCTGCGTACCAATGCCCACCTAGGCCCGCCATCATCTCTGTGCCATTCGCTGCTGCTGCAGATCCATAGGATAACAAGGTGGCTCCCGAAAATCCATCAACAGCCACTTGATCTCCTAAATAAGTCCAGACCATATCTCCTGATATTTGAGAAGGGTATGCAAAATATAGGAATGCACGAGAGGTCATCGCAACATTAAGGATATTCATCCCCGTACCTCCAAATACCTCTTTGGCGATGATAACGCCGAACACGGTCGCCATAGCCACTTGCCACAAAGGAATGGTTGCAGGCATGACCAACGGAATTAAAATTCCTGTCACCAAGAAGCCTTCTTCAATGGGATGATTTCTAATGACACAAAAAGCGAACTCTACTCCCAAACCTACCCCATAAGAAACGATTAAAATGGGCAAAACTTGTCCTGCTCCCAATAAAAATTTACTTAGAAAAGTCGCATCAACCACCCCAGTAGCTAGGAAATGTTGATGACCTACATTCCACATCCCAAACAGCAAACAAGGAATTAAGGCAATAATTACAGTAAACATGACGCGCTTTAGATCCGCAGCATCTTTGACTTGAACTCCTGTAGGTCCTGTGGTGAGACTCGGCTTAAAAAAAATTGTCCTATGACCTTCGTATAAGGTATGTAATTTTTCATATTTAGCACCCTTCTCGACGTGAGGTTTGATGCTATCAAATAAATTTTGTAATAATTTCATTAATTAGCTATTTCGAATGAGTTCAATTCCTTCCCGTACAATGGCTTGAATGTCGTTTTTAGAGACATCTATATATTCACACAAGGCCACATCTTCTTCAATGACTTCGTAAATCCCCAGCGCTTCCATTTCATCGTAATCGTTTGAAATGATCGACTTAAATAAATAAGTAGGCAGAATATCCATGGGTAAAATTTTCTCGAAAGCGCCAGAGATGGTGAAATTTCTTTGTTCACCATTGGTGTTGGTATCTAATACCTTTTCTTTTTTGGGGTTTAAAAAAGAAAACAAACCAAAAGCTTTGTGAAAACTTAACTTCTTAAAGCTTGGCAACATCCAACCCAGAAATTCCTCTTCATCTCCTTCTGGAATAACCGATATCTGATTATGGAAATGGCCCAAATACCCACGAGCACCTACATGTTCGCCGCTCAGTACATTTCCTGAAATAAATCTAGCATTCGTTTTTTTGAAATTTTCAGCCACTAGTTTATCCAAACAAGCCCCTGAATAAGTCTTGACATAATGTGGATGAATTATTTCGGAGCCCGTAATGGCAATCAACTTTGAAGCGTCATAAATGCCCTTCGAAAATAAAGTTCCTATTCGCGCAACTGACAGCGGGTCGATGGTCCAAACCTTATCATTTTTGCCAATCGGCTTAATGTGATGTATTTGTACGCCAACATTTCCAGCTGGATGCGGACCTGAAAATTTATTGATGTTCACCTGCTCCATACCACTGAAAACGCTTGGTATTTCAGAAGCATCCAAATTCAAGTGTATGTTTCCTTTGGCTAACTTGTTTAAAACATCAATTCCCAACTGAAAAACCCCTTCTTTCCTGCGCAATAGATAAGCCATATCGGGTGCACAAGGGTTTGAATCAAATGCCGAAATGTAAATAGCAGAAGGTTCATCTGATGGATTGGCCAATACGCCAAAGGGTCGTTGGATAAACGAGGGCCAAATGCCGCTGGCGGTTAAAGCAGCTATTGCTTCCGCTCTCGTCAGATTATTGATGTCTGTTTTTGTGTATTTCTTAAAGACCTTGTACTCAACCTCTTTATCGGCTAGAATGCGGATTTCAATAATTTTTCTTCTTTCACCTCTTATAATCTCACTGATTTCCCCACTCACAGGTGCAACAAAGAGCACCTCCTCACTTCCTTTGTCAAAAAATAGTGGGGCCCCTGCCTTCACGTTTTCACCAACCGATACGAGCAGCTTTGGCTGTACTAAGCCTTTGAAATCACTGGGTTTAACAGCAAAAGAATCAGGCTGACTGATCTTGTGCTCTTCTAGAAGAGCACGGCCGGCCAAAGGAATGTTAAACCCTTTATTTAAATGAAATGTTTGAGGCATGAATATAGCTTTATGATCTCCTTCAAGATTTCGACAAAAATAATAATAAATCTTTAAAAAAATAAGGTAACAAGTCAACTAAATGCTTTTAATCACTTAATAAAAAATAATAAGTCTGATCCGCTCAACGCAATAAATAATTGGACACTTGCTCCATCAACCAATTCGGAGTGGAAGTCGCTCCGCAAATACCTACGTGATCAGTGTGCTTCAGCCATTCCGCCTTAATTTCATGCTCATTTTCAATAAAATAACTGCGCGGATTTTGTTTCAGGCAAACTTGATAAAGTGCCTTTCCATTCGAACTTTTTTTACCAGATACAAAAAGAATTACATCGTGTTGTTTAGAGAATTTTTCTAATTGAGGCTCTCGATTAGATACTTGTCGACAAATACTATCATTTGCCTTAAATTCACCTTCAATGAGTTGCCCTTTTTCTTGTTTTATACGACCTTCAATGAGCGACTTCATCTGATAGAAGCCCTTAGTGCTTTTTGTGGTTTGACTGTACAGGATAATGGGCCTAGACCAATCGATGGCCTCTAGATCTTTTTCCTCCATCACCACAATCGCCTCATCATTGGTTTGACCAATCAGACCGATCACCTCAGCATGTCCTGGCTTACCGTAAATGACTACTTGCCCATTTTTTTCTTTGACTTGATCAAAAGAATTTTTCACTCTGTTTTGAAGCTTGAGTACTACCGGACAAGACGCGTCAATCAACTCAATATTGTTGGCCAAAGCTAGTTTATAGGTCTCGGGAGGCTCGCCATGTGCCCTTATCAATACCTTAGCATCATGAATTTTCTTTAGATCTTCATGATTAATTATTTTTAGACCTTTCGCCTCCAGACGCGCCACTTCCATACTGTTGTGCACAATATCCCCCAAGCAATATAAAGTTTCTCCATGATCCATTTCATCCTCAGCCATCTGAATGGCAAATTCAACACCGAAACAATAACCTGAATTAATGTCTATTTCAACCCTCATAAATAATTTTATTGGCTAAGTCTATGATTTCCTTTACTTGATCATCAAAGGTAAGATAGCTACTATCCAATGCAATTGCATCCGCTGCCTTGACCAATGGACTATCTATTCTCGTAGTATCTAAATGATCTCTTGAGGCAAGGTTTTTTTTAATCTCATCTAAATTAACTTGAATTCCTTGCTCCTCAAGTTCCTTCTGTCGACGCTTGGATCTGATATCCAAATCGGCGGTCATAAATATTTTAAGGGCGGCATCAGGAAACACCACCGTACCTATGTCTCTCCCATCCATTACCATACTTTTATGCAGCCCCAGAGCTTGTTGCCTATTGACTAATTTTTTTCTAATCAAGGGTTGGGCCGCAATTTGACTCACAATTCCATTAATTTCTGGAAGCCTGATTTGATGATCCATGATTTGACCATTTAACAAAATTTCTGAAGCATTCAGCGCCTTATTGAAACGGAAAGAGATTAAAATCTCATCTAACGCCACAATCACTTCTTCTTCCTCTTCAAAATCAATTTGATGATCTATGAAATAGCGAGCAACACAACGGTACATCGCACCTGAATCAATATAGGTATATCCCAAAGCACTGGCTACCTCTTTGGCGGTTGAACTTTTTCCTGTACCCGAAAAACCATCGATCGCTATGACAATATCCCCCATCAGCAATCCTTGACAGGGCAGTTAGATTTGCCTGGCTTCATTTTACCTTTGTAGCGCTGTTGACCCGGATTATTTTTACAACTTTCCAAAGGAGCTACAACCCATATTAACAACAAAAGGGTGGCCAGATAAAAACCGTATTTTTTTAAAGAATATCTCATTAAAAACTATTTACCTGCATTTCTCGATTTACTTTTTTAATCAGCCCTTGTAAAACATTGCCTGGACCTGACTCATAAAAAGAAGTCGCTCCATCTTTAATCATCTGTTCTACACATTGGGTCCATTTTACCGGAGAAGTCAATTGCGCTATGAGGTTAGACTTGATCCCCAAAACATCTGTATTCCCTTTTGCATCCACATTTTGATAAATCGGACATCTTGGGAGCTTAAATTCAGTAGCTGCGATGGCTTCTGCCAACTCAGTACGAGCCGGTTCCATTAAAGGTGAATGAAACGCTCCGCTAACCGGAAGAAGTAATGCCCGCTTGGCACCCGCCGTTTTCATACCTTCACAAGCCAAATTAACTGCTGCTATTTGACCCGAGATCACCAATTGACCCGGGCAATTGTAATTAGCTGCAACCACAACTCCTTCAGTTTCAGCACAAATCTCTTCGACCTTCTCATCGGCAAGTCCAATAATTGCGGCCATCGTTGAAGGTTCTTGTTCGCAGGCCTTTTGCATGGCTAATGATCGCTGCGCGACCAATCTCAATCCATCCTCAAAATCAAGCACCCCATTGGCCACCAAGGCTGAAAATTCTCCTAAGGAATGACCTGCTGTCATTTCTGGTGAAAAATTATCCTTACTCAACGCATTGATTATACTATGTAAAAATACAGCTGGCTGAGTTACTTTGGTTTGTTTTAAATCTTCTGGTGTCCCCTCAAACATGATTTGGGTAATCTCAAAGCCCAGTATTTCATTGGCTCGTAAAAAATATCTTTTTGCTACGGGATTTGTCGCAAACAATTCTTTGCCCATTCCAGGATACTGTGCCCCTTGACCGGGAAATACAAATGCGCGCATAGGTTATCTTTAAACTTTAATTTGGTGCAAATCTAGCAAGGATGGATCAATCCAAAAACCTTTGTGCAAGTTCTGGAGTAGGTATTTTGCATTTTTCCTGTCGCCCAAACCATAAATATCTGTTTTTAGCAATCAAATCATAAAAGTAATCGGTAATTACAGAAGGTAAAAAACCAAAAACATAAATCCATCTCCACTTCCATGAAAAGGACTCAGCAACTTTAAATACTGCGGCACTCTTTTGAAACACTTGATGGTCTACAAACAAGTAAAGGGTATTCATCTCCAAGCTCGCTGCAGGTAGATTGTTCTTTAATAATATTTTTTGAGCAAACTGGGACTGTAAAGAGGCAAATTTATAATGGTTGAGTGCGTCTTGATCAATGATAAAGCTCACTGCTCCGATGCAAAGATTACATACTCCGTCGAACAACAATACCGGCGGATCTATTTGAGTAGTTGAATCCATCCTTTATAGGTTTTTTTCTGTTGGCCACTCGGCAATACATCAAAGGTTACTTCTGAGACATAAAAATATACGCCTGTGGCCAGCGGTGAACCCGCGTTGTTTTTTCCATCCCAATGGATAAATATCGATGACTCTTTTTCGTACTGAAGGTCAAAAACCTCTTTGCCTGTTCGATCGAAAACCTTGAAGGAGACTGCTAATATGAAGCGAGGACAATTAGAGTTCTCGAAACCCAAATCCGATCCTCCCGTGTTGTAGAGCGGTGTAAAGGTATCATTGAAACCATCGCCGTTGGGCGAAAAAGCATTGGGCAGATTAAACTGAGGACAATTATCGATGCAACTCGTATTTGAAAAATCGCTTTCATTCAATGACCGATCCACCGCCGTGATGCGATAACAACCTTTAAAAGAATTTAATATTAGGTGCTGATAGCTGGTTTCTACCGTACTATCGAGCAAATAAAAATCTTGGTCCAAGCCCGTAGGACTGAAATAAACTCGGAAATAGATCACATCATCATCACATTGCGTGCTCTCATTCTCCACCCATGAAATCATATTTTCATAAGTCACCTCCAAACAATCAGCCGTATCATCGCCGGACACGCAATCATAAAGATTAGAGACTGAAACTCCCAAAGGAGCGCAAGGAGCTATGTTGTCATTGGGCTGTGCACATACTACTTGTGAGTTATTAACCAAGGGAGCGGGTAATATCGGATTATCATACCCCCCATAAGTAGTGAGGGCATAGCAATAAATCAATTTGTCATCCAGTACCGTATTATTAAAGCGGCCGTCATCCAAGTAATTAAATCCATTTTCTGAAATTTTTACCGAATCAATCAGGATCATTAGATCAGGATTGCTCATGTTCACACGGTCTCGGTAAACATAATGATAAGGATAGGTCAATATATTGTTTGACCAAGGCACATTGGCTTGCCATGAAAGTTCGACGGCACTCAAAAGGGGCTTTGCGCTTAATTTAACTGAGGAAGCCACTGCAGAAGAATCTATAAATACATTGTTGGCATCAAATAAAGCAATCCGATAGGCATAGGCATAGTCTACGGTATTGAGTTCAAACTGATCTGTAAACAAAGTATCCGATATTTTTTCAGCAACCAATACTTCGTCATTTAAGTAGAATCCTGAAGACCTGTAAAGCGAATACGCGTACGGAGCGGGGAAGGTTATTGCATCAATCTCATAGGGTGGTGTCCAATCTATTTTAATCCGCCCATCTTCTGAAGTTTCCAGTACATCAACATGGGTAATTACCGGTGCATCAGTGTCTAGTATCAAACATACTTCTTCAGAAATATAACTGGTCCCACGACCAGGATTTGGGAACTGCGCTACAATTCGATAGCAATAGTTGGCTCCCGGAGCCAGCCTGTCATCAATGAATACAGTCTCTGAAGCAGGTATTTTTGCCATTAAACTATAGCCAGAATAGGCAGGCATGCCTACTTCACAATCATCCACATTTAAATCAAAGTCCCCCACACGTCTCCAAATTTCTATTTCGCTGGCATTACTGCAGACATAATCATCCCAGGAAAGTTCGATTGACCTTCCTGACTTAGGCACTAGAGCCAACCCTTGCGGGGCAGGCCCCACTATGGTGATTTCCCAAGTACCGAACTCGGTCAACGTCGGACCCACTTTAATGTTATTCTCGATCGGATTATCTGCCACTTTGAATTGCACCTCATAGGCCCTTTCTCTTACATGACCACAAAAAGTGTTCCATTCAAAATTTAATTTTCCTGGCGTATCTTGAAAGGTCGCTGGAAAAGAATTAGGACTTCCATAGGTTGCCGGTGAATTGATTTCAAATGGTCCTCCAAAAGCTTCTATTTTCACCTGATGACCGTCTGGATCTGTACCCACTATAGCCTGCAACACCTGATCTCCAGCCGTCACACAAATCGGATCTGGAATTTCTAGTTCAGGTTTTTCATTGTCTCCCTCATAGACGATGATCTGCATGTCTCGTGTAACATAACCCAAACGATACCATTTTCCTCCTATTTGTCTCCACTCCTCAATCCTAAAAGCGACATTATATTCTGCACATTCAGACACCCCATCTGGGCAATCTGATGATTCTAAATTAAAAATATCTCCCGGAGCATCCCAAATAAGATCCCCATAAGCCGCATCTAAGTCTAAAGTAGGAGGCGTTAAATTTTCACTGCCTTGACCAAAATTGGCATAAAAGTCAGGGTGATTCAGCGGTCTATAAAGGACCACTTCGGAATTTTTTGCCATTTTGGGGATTACCAAATAATAGGCAAGACTGTCTCCATCAATGTCAAAAGCGCCTGCATTGTGTATAAACCGGGCACCGGGAATCCCTTCATCAATGGGTGGCACGGTCAATATAGGCGTGTTATTGACACCGAAAAAAGGATCTATAATGATGAGAGTTTCGGTATAAAACGGAGTATTTAGAGAATTTTCCATATTGGAAATGCCTCCATTTCTATTGTCCTCGGAATAACTCACAATGTAGCTGTTGGGTGCTTGATACGTATGGACCAAAGTAAACTCTGCACGCACAATATTGGCCGTTATTTGAGTTTCTAGCACATTAAATGCTCCCTCTCCGGAAATCACTGTACCATCACCAAAATCAAACTCCCCTCCGCCAAATTCAATATTAGTATCGGTATCTCTGTATCCAATAAACGTAAATTCGTATTCAAAGGTCAGGTTACTGGTCCTACGTGCGATCACTTCTCCCGCTCTGATGTGCGAGGCATTGACCGCTTCAAAGCAAAAAAATTGTATTAAAAAAAAGGCTCCTAAAAATTTAATAAAATTCATAGTTAATAAACTCCACTACCCTCATTTATTCTAAAATAAATGCTTTTAATCCTTTGAAATTATATTGAATCTAACCCCAGCCTCATGGCTGTCAAAATAAAAATATTTTTTTGAAGAAAGTACAGTGCAAGAATAAGGCCAAAAACGATATAAATGAGTTGAAGAAAGGCTAAAATATCATCTTTGTCTGAAATTGCCTGTTAAAGTGAAATCAAATTAGCCTAGATCATTGGAGGATAACTAATCTGAATATAACTTTGGTTTTAACCTGATAAAATCTAAAATTAAATTAGCACAATGAGTTTTATATCGAGTTCAATCGGAAGAAAAGTAGCGATGTCACTCTCTGCCCTTTTTCTTATCTCTTTTCTGCTACTGCATGTGGCTATTAATTTGTTATCAGTGGTAAGTGCCGAAATGTATAACGAAGCCTCACATTTTATGGGCACCAACCCAATCGTACAATTTGTCATGCAACCGATTCTTATTTTAGGGGTTTTATTCCATTTTATCATGGGTTTTGTACTGGAATTTCAAAATAAAAGTGCGCGACCCGTCAAGTATGAAATGAAAAATGATCAAGGAAATTCCAGTTGGCTTTCTAGAAACATGATCTATTCGGGATTGGTCATTTTGGCTTTTTTAGGACTGCATTTCTATGATTTTTGGCTCCCTGAAATCCAATATAAGTATATTGAATTCCAAGCCCCAGATGAACATAGATATTTTGCTGAATTGGTACATAAATTTGAAAATCCGACTCGGGTTGGGTTTTATGCCATCTCTTTCATTTTATTGATGATGCATTTATTGCACGGTTTTCAGTCAGCATTTCAATCTTTGGGAGTCAATAATAAGTTTACACCCGGTATTAAAAAGACGGCTTGGGCCTTTTCAGTAGTCGTCCCATTGGCATTTGTATTTATTGCACTGTTTCATCATTTCAATCACTAAATCCAAATGCTCAACAATCGTATATGATGCTGATTTTTGAACTAAAACACATTAAGTAATACTGACATGAAAATAGGAGCAAATTTTCCTGCGAAAACACCAGAAGGTCCTATTGAGGACAAATGGACTTCTTACAAAAATAAAATTGATCTGGTTAACCCAGCCAATAAACGACTCATAGATATTATTGTAGTCGGCACAGGATTAGCCGGGGGCTCAGCAGCGGCTTCTTTGGCCGAATTGGGATACAATGTCAAAGCTTTTTGTTTTCAAGATTCTCCACGTAGAGCCCATTCTATCGCCGCGCAAGGCGGCATCAATGCCTCGAAAAATTACATGGGGGACGGTGACTCAGATTATCGCCTCTTCTACGACACGGTAAAAGGGGGTGATTACAGAGCTAGGGAAGAGAATGTTTATCGCTTGGCAGAAGTATCAGGCAACATCATCGATCAGTGTGTTGCACAGGGTGTCCCTTTTGCTAGAGATTATGGGGGTTTGTTGGACAATCGCTCTTTTGGTGGCGTTTTGGTCTCTAGAACTTTTTATGCCAAAGGTCAAACCGGACAACAATTGCTATTAGGTGCCTACTCAGCGATGAATAGACAGATAGCGAGGGGTAAAATAAAGATGTACAACCGTCATGAGATGATGGATTTGGTGATCGTAGAGGGTAAAGCAAGGGGAATCATTGCCAAAAACTTGATCACAGGTGAACTTGAAAGACACTCGGCTCATGCCGTAGTGATCGCTTCAGGAGGTTATGGTAATGTCTTCTATTTATCAACCAATGCCATGGGCAGTAATGTTTCGGCAGCCTGGAAAATTCATAGAAAAGGCGCTTGGTTTGCCAATCCTTGCTTCACTCAAATACACCCTACTTGTATCCCCGTATCCGGAGATCACCAGTCGAAGTTGACTTTGATGTCAGAATCTTTAAGAAATGATGGCCGAATTTGGGTTCCTGCCAAGGAAGAAGATGTAAAAGCCATTCGATCAGGAACACTGAAGCCAACGGCAATCGCAGAGGCAGATAGAGATTATTTTTTGGAACGTCGCTATCCGGCCTTCGGTAATCTCGTGCCGAGAGATGTGGCTTCTAGAGCTGCCAAAGAAAGATGTGATGCTGGGTTTGGTGTAAATGCTACCGGCGAAGCGGTCTATTTAGATTTTGCTGCTGCCGTGATAAGATACGGAAAAGAAAAAGCCCTGGTTACGCACCAAGATGCAAACAACGAAGCCTTAGTTCTTGAGTTGGGGAGAGAAATTATTGCCACTAAATACGGCAACCTTTTCCAAATGTATGAAAAAATAGTTGATGAAAATCCTTATGAAACTCCCATGATGATTTACCCTGCGGTGCACTACACAATGGGCGGCGTCTGGGTTGATTATGATTTGATGACTACTGTTCCTGGTTGCTATGCGATTGGAGAAGCAAATTTTTCCGAACATGGCGCCAATCGCCTTGGTGCCTCAGCATTGATGCAAGGTTTAGCGGATGGCTATTTTGTTCTTCCTTATACCATTGGCAATTACCTCGCCAAGGATATTCGTACCGGAGCGATCCCTGTGGACACTCCAGAATTTGCCGCCGCTGAAAAGGGCGTACAAGAGCAACTTGAACGCTTCATCAATAACAAAGGCTCGAAACCCGTTGATTATTTTCACAAAAAACTGGGTAAAATCATGTGGGATAAAGTAGGCATGTCCAGAAATAGCAAAGACCTAAAAGAAGCCATCGAGGAAATTCAAGCCATCAGAGATGAATTTTACAAGGAAGTAAAAGTACCCGGAGACTTAGATGGCTTTAATGAGGAATTAGCAAAAGCGGGTAGGGTTGCTGACTTTTTAGAATTAGGAGAACTTTTTGCAAAAGATGCTTTAAACAGGGAAGAATCCTGTGGAGGTCATTTCAGAGAAGAACACCAAACACCAGAAGGTGAAGCCAAAAGAGACAAAGCCTTTCAGTATGTGGCTGCTTGGGAGCATAATGGAGCCCCAAAAGACGCGAATCTTCACAAAGAAATGCTTGATTATAAATACATTGAAGTAAAAGAAAGAAGTTACAAGTAAGAGCTAGTAAAATTCATAGGAGATGGACTTAAAACTAAAAATATGGCGACAGAAAAATGCCGCTGCCAAAGGTAAGATTGTTGATTACGATATCAGTGAGGTCTCCTCCGATATGTCATTCTTAGAAATGCTTGATGTACTGAATAGAGAGCTTACCGAGAAAGGTGATGAGCCTGTGAGTTTTGATCACGACTGTAGGGAGGGTATCTGTGGGTCTTGTTCCCTTCAGATCAATGGCCGTCCGCATGGTCCTGATGGAGGTACCACTACCTGCCAACTCCACATGCGAAAATTCAAAGATGGAGACAGCATCGTCATTGAACCCTTTCGCGCCAAAGCATTTCCGATCGTTAAAGATTTGATCATAGATCGATCAGCCTTTGATCGTGTACAACATGCCGGTGCTTTTATCTCCGTAAACACTTCTGGAAATACGCAAGACGCCAATGCGACTCCCATCAACAAAGGGGATGCAGATCACGCTTTTGACGCCGCCTCCTGTATTGGCTGCGGGGCCTGTGTCGCAGCATGTAAAAATGCTTCAGCCATGCTTTTTGTCTCTGCAAAAGTTTCACAATATGCCTTATTGCCTCAGGGTCAAGTGGAACGTGAAAAGAGAGTAACAGACATGGTTTCTCAAATGGATGAAGAAGGATTTGGTGCCTGTACCAACACGGGTGCTTGTGAAGCTGAGTGTCCCAAAGGCATCAGTATCACCAATATTGCTCGGATGAACCGCGAATTCATTGGGTCTAATTTAAAATCTTAATAGCCAATAGGTACTCAAAAAAAACCTTGGTACAGACGCAAGGTTTTTTTTTGTTCTCTGATCTTTGATGGATTTTAACCTTTAATTGAATATTTTACCTGTCAGGTGGCTATGAAAAAAAACTTGGTGATCTTATTTGGAGCCTTATTTATCTTCACATCAGGCTATTTTATATGGTCCATTTGGAATCAAGAAAGTTCTGCTGACCTATGGGACTTTGTTCCAGAAAATTCAGGACTTGTATACGAAAGTAATGACCTAGGTGGGACACTTCTCAGATTACAAGACCTTGAGTCATTTCAATCACTTATCCGTATTCCTAGCTTAGGAAAGCTTCCTGATCACATTGCAAAAATAGAACAATTGACAGGATTAAACTCGTTTTACTCTTTTCTTGATAAAACTTCTGGGATAATCAGTCTTCACAATACCGGCAAAAATGAATTTGACTTTCTTTACTTAGTCGCAATGAATGACTTGAACACTACTGATGTCGTGTCAAAATTGATCACTCCTCTTGTTGCTAAGGCAATAGAGAAGCAACCTCGAACTTATTTAGGTTTCGAATTGAATGAAGTTTCCTTATCTTTTACAGCTAGTCATTTAACTTACCTAATTTATGATCATTATTTCATTGCCAGCTTTACTCCCTATCTTGTTGAGGATGCCATAAGAACTTTCGAAGATGAAAATTATAAGTCCTTTAGAGAGGTCTTTGCTGAACATCAGCAAATAACAAAAATCAAACAAGATGAAGGCAATGTCTACCTTAATTATAAGAGTTTCATTAAGGGCACTCAGGCCTTTGCCGCAAACGATCTCGATAAAAAGTTTTTAACCTCTGCTTTTTTAGACCTCAATATCGAAGACGACCACATCAGTTTAAGTGGCTTTTCATTTGCCGATAGTAGCAAAATCTTGCAAATGATCAAAGGCATCACCGGTGCGCCATTAGATATGTCAGATGTCATCAGCAATGGTACTTCGATCCTTCACCATTTTAGTTTTCAAGATCCTTATTTGTGGAGAGATCAACAAAAAAATACGGATCTCCTTGATCAAAAAACGTCCTATTCTAACCTATCTGTCATTCCTCGGGATGCTCTGGAATTTCTAGATCAAGAAATAGGTCGTGCCATCCAACTCAGAAATGGGCAAAAAGTTCCTATCCTTATAATCGAATGTAAAAACAGCGAGGGTCTCATTCACTATTTAGATGCGATAGCCAAACAAATACCTAACCAACGCTCAGATCACTTTTTTGTTGAGCAGTACAAACAACATATCATCCGAAAACTTCCTGTAAAAAATCTTCCCGTTTTATTATTTGGAGATATCGCAAAAGATCTTCCTGAAGGCTATTATAGTTCATTTGAAAACTATGTATTGATGAGTCCAAATCTTCCAGTGTTAAAAGAATTTTTATCCGATATTTTAAATGAAAACACTTGGGGCAAAACATTAAGTAAGAAAAAGTTCCTGAAAAAAATCAACAAGGCTTCTCCCCACACTATTATTGTCAACGGTGCAGAATCTTGGGACCATTTGTATCCTGCAATGCAGCCACAATGGCAAAATGATTTTATGGTGTCTGAAATGATTTTTAAAAGCTTTGGGCATCTTGCCATCCAATTTTCAAGTATTGATGATAAATATTTTACCAGTATTTTCATTGAAAAGAACAGCCCATCTTCCGAAAGAAACAGCCCGTTAATAAAAACAAATAGACTTGAATTTGACCATCACTTAATTTCAAAGCCTTATTTGGTCACTGACCATAGAAATGGGAATAATGAAATAATTGTTCAAGACAACGAAAAAGTAATTTATCTTGTTGATGCAGATTTTCAGATAAGCTGGCAACGCCCCCTTTTCCTGCCCATAGTAGGCACGATACATCAAATAGACTTTTATAAAAACGAAAAGCTACAATATGCCTTCATCACCAATGATTCTCTCTATGTGATAGATAGAAAAGGTCAAAATGTAGCGAACTTTCCGAAATATTTAGCACCGCATCTCAAAAGTTTAGAAATCGTAGATTACGATCAAAAAAGAAACTACCGGTTTTCAATTACCACACAGCAGGGCGATGCCTTCCTCACGGATAAGTCTGGAACTCCTCTGGAAGGATGGAATCCTTATCATTTTGAAAAGGATATCATTGGATCCATGCGCCATTTCAGGATCGGCGGTACCGATGTGTATACGGTTGTATTGGTCAATGGTGAAATCTTTTTGCTCAGCAGACGGGCTAAAATTTATAAGGGATTTCCCCTAAAACTAAATCTTAATACAGAAAGTGATTACCACCTACGTATTGGGAGTAATTTCAAATCATCTGATTGGATCCTGCTCACTGAAAATGGTACCCTATTTCAGATGAATCTTAAAGGCGAAATCCTCCACAAAAAACAATTATATAAGCCAGCAACTGATACCCAATTTACTCTTATTAATGACTCAAAAAATAAAAAATATGTGATCGCTAAAGCGACTAAAACTAAGATCACTTTAGTCAATGATCAAGACGAAATCTACTTTGAGAAAAATCACCCTCTTGATAAAAAAATACTAATTCAACTTTTCAATAACGGTAATCAAGGTGATTATATCGTTTTTAATCATATCGAAGATGGATACATGCGCCTCTTTGATCTAAAGGGAAATTTACTCTCCCTCTCCCCTCTCCCAAACTCACATCCCATCGAAATGTATAACCTAGGTAAATCTACACCAAAAGAAATCTATCTCATCAATGGAAAAACACTCCACGCATATACCAAGCCCTAACGAATCTCATAGAGTATGGAAACCCCGTCAATCTGAGCCATTGCCAACTAGAATAGCCTACTAGCGCTCAATAATATAAACCCTTCACTTTGAAGGTGAAACCAGCAAGCCAGCTCGCCTCAACAGTGCGTCTACGGTAGGCTCAGCTCCCCTAAATTTCTTATACAGCTCCATCGGTCGTTGGGTTCCCCCTTGACTCAAAATACAATCTTTAAAAGCCTTAGCCGTCTTGAAGTCGAAAATACCCTTTTCCATAAAGCACTCGAAGGCATCAGCATCCAGTACCTCTGCCCATTTATAACTGTAATAGCCTGAAGCATATCCCCCAGCAAAAATATGAGCAAATTGAACGCTCATGTTGGTATTTGGAATATCAGGGAAAAGATTGGTTGGCTCTAAAATACCTTTTTCCAAATCCTCAATAGAATCCATATTCTGAGCAGCTGCATAGTTTTGATTGTGAAGTGATAAGTCTAAAATCGCAAAGCTCAACTGTCTCATCGTTGCATAGGCCTCATGAAAAGTGGTGGCGGACTTAATGCGATCAATATACGCTGAAGGAATGACCTCTCCCGTTTCATAATGATGGGCAAAAAGACGCAAACATTCTGGTTCGTAACACCAATTTTCCAATATTTGAGAAGGTAATTCCACAAAATCCCATGGCACACTGGTTCCAGATAAACTCTCATACTTAGTATCTGCGAGCATTCCATGCAAGGCATGCCCAAACTCATGAAATAAAGTTTTAACCTCGTCAAATTTTAAAAGGGAAGGACGGTTATCGGCAGAAGGCGTGAAATTACATACAATACTGACCTGTGGGATTGTTCGTTGACCGTTTACTTTTTTCTGACCTCGATAGGAAGTCATCCATGCACCTGGACGTTTTCCTGACCTTGGGAAATAGTCTGCCAGAAAAATGGCCTTTAATTCTTGATCTTCCCAAACTTCGTAAGCCTTGACCTCTTCATGATAAACAGGAATTTGAGCATTGAGCTTAAAAGTCAATCCAAATAATTTCTCAGCCGTTATAAAAACTCCATCAATCACCTTTTCAAGCTTAAAGTAAGGCTTGAGTAACTCATCATCAAAATTGAATTTATTTTTCCTTAACTTCTCTGCATAATAGGCCCAATCCCAACGCTCTAGTTCATGGTCAATGCCAAGGGTGCTCATGAAAGTCTTTACTTCATCGACTTCTTGAATCGCCTTCTCTTTTGATTTTAATAATAAATCATCTAAGAAATCCTGTACCCTTGTCGGGTTTTCTGCCATTCGCTCTTCGAGAACATAACTGGCATAACTTTGATAGCCTAAAAGTTCCGCCATCTCAGCTCTGAGTCTTACAATATTCAAAACCAACTCTCGATTATCATTGGCACCTTCTTTAAATGCCTTTTGCATGTAGGCGATAAACAATTGCTTACGTAACCCTCGATGGTCTGCATTTTCCATAAAAGGAATGAACGAAGGTGCTTGCAAAGTAAATATCCACGTATCTGGCCGCTGTGTTTCAACAGCCAGCCCCTTGGCCCGATCTATCAAATCTTGAGGCAAACCCGAAAGGTCTTCTTCCTTGTTGAGAACCAATTCATAATTATTGGTTTCCGCCAATACATTCTCACCAAATTTAAGCGCCATACTTGACAGCGCTACCGTAATTTCTTTATATCTATTTTGACTCTTTGGATTAAGTCCTGCTCCATTTCGTGCAAAGGATTTGTATGTTTTTTCCAAAAGCATACGCTCCTCCTCGGAAAGCGAATCATTCAAATTATAAATAAATTTTACTCGTTCAAATAGTTTTTTATTCAGTTTTACCTCGTTATTAAAAGAAGTAAGCAAAGGCGACACCTCCTGCGTAATCTTTTGTAATTCATCAGAAGTTTCGGCAGAATTTAAATTGAACAGTACATTGGAAACCTGATCTAAAAGTACTCCTGAACCCTCAAGTGCCTCAATAGTGTTTTCAAAAGAGGGTGGATCTAGATGCTCAGTAATTTCTGTAATTTCAATTCTCGCTTCAAGGATACCTTGCTCAATGGCAGGTAAATAATGGCTGTTTTTTATTAAATTAAAAGGTGCCATTTGAAAAGGAGTTTCAAAGGGACTAAAAAAGGGATTTGACTGAGTCATTTTTGCTAAGTTTGTATGACAAATTTAAAAAGGTAACAGCACAGGTACTCGCTTAAATCGTAATTAGATGAAAAAAATATTTTTTACTTTGTTTTTTGGCTTTATAATCATTGGGATTGGACAATCACAGTCCTTGACAGAGGACACCGTGATGTTTGATTTGAGTACGCCCTATCAAACCATTAAATCTTTTAATTTTTATTCTCAATCGGCTCATTTTAATCCCTCACTAATCAAAAAATGTGCCGAATTAGCAAGTAATGATTCGACAGATTTTCCCAAAAAATTAATCCAACTGATCAAGGGTGAAGGTATCTCCATAAAATTGGAGGAAATTTCAAACGATCCTAATTACCTAGACAGCACCACCCAACTTCATGTTTATAAACTTAATGAAAATTATCCTTTATTGTACCTAAAGAAAATCAATGGTCTTTGGATTTTTCCAAAAGAAAGCGTCGCAAATGTACTGCAACTCCATGAAAAACTTTTTGCCTTTGGCGGAGATGTCCTACTTGAAATAATGGATTCTTCGCATGACAATCAATATTTTGGATTGACCGTAAATCAATATTTAGCTGGCCTTTTTTTTATATTCACGGCCTTCGTCATTCATAAATTATTAAGCAAGTTTATTGAGAAAACCGCTCAACGAATTATAAAAAAATTAAAGGTTAAAAAAATTTCAGCAGAAGAAATGACTTCTCTGATAAAACCCTTTAGCTTTCTCATCATCATCTTACTGCTATCCTTCGTTTTCCCCATACTTCAACTACCTGCTTCATTCTCCTTTTATTTAGCCACTTCGATAAGGGCAGCCATTCCCTTACTCTTCACCATCACATCCTTTAGGTTAATCAAATTCATTGGGCTCTACCTAGAAATGAAGGCGGCTCAGACCAAAAATACGATGGATGATCAGCTGGTTCCCATCATAAGAAAATCATTGCGCGTTTTTGTGGTGACTTTTGGAACATTGGCCATTCTGCAAAGCTTAAATATTTCTATTTTACCGTTGTTGACAGGTTTATCGATAGGTGGTTTGGCCTTTGCCTTGGCGGCACAAGATACCATCAAGAACTTCTTCGGATCTGTGATGATTTTTATTGATAAGCCTTTTCAAATTGGCCATTGGATTACGACCGATGGAGTTGATGGGACCGTCGAAGAAGTGGGACTTAGGTCTACAAGAATTAGAACCTTTTCAAATTCGTTGGTGACTGTACCCAATGGAAAATTAGCAGATGCCACCATTAATAATCATGGCTTGAGGGTCTATCGAAGGTTTTATACCACATTAAGTATCAATTACGACACGCCCCCTGCATTGATTGAGGTTTTTATAGACGGGCTAAAAGAAATCGTCAATCAACATCCAGATACAAACCCTGACTACAATAATATTTTTTTCAATGACATGGGTGCACATTCACTCAATATTATGTTTTACATATTTTTTGAAGTCCCCGATTGGTCGAGCGAATTGAAAGCAAAGCATGAGGTTTTATTGGAAATTCTAAAATTAGGAAATGCTTTAAAAGTCAATTTTGCCTTCCCAACACAAACTTTGCATATTCCCACGCCATCCGCTGACGTAAAATATCCAGATGACCTTCAAGCCAAAGAAAATCTTACTCAATTCCTGGCTCTTAAAAAAAATAAAGACCAATAATGGTCACTAGGCATGATTATTGATCTCAATTAAATAATGTTTGAGATTAGAAACTACGTTTTTCTTGTCATTACTGCAGTCTGTACTTTATCCTGTGAGGAAGAAACGATCGAAGTTCCATTGGAGGACGAAAGGCTCATCCACTATGATGGGGTCAATGTATCAGCCCCTCAAATTCTTGAAGGCCTCCATGAATCCAGTATTCGTTTTGAACGTAGACACCTATTACCTTACCAAGGCCGTATCCTCGAATCTATCCAATTTTATATCTCTTATGTTCCTGATGATTTGACCTTAAGAATTTATAAAAATGAGCGATCAAGTAATGAACCTCAAACCTTATTGTACGAAGCGCTAATCACAGGTAGCCGCGCAAGTAGTTGGAATACATATGATTTAACTGAGGGTTTAATGATAGATGATTCTGAACTTTGGATCAGCCTAAGATATAGCCTAGCGGAAACACAAAGAGTCATTGGCTGTGATGCCGGACCCGCCTTCGTCAATGGCGATTGGGAGTACAGTGGCTTTGAGGATAATTGGAGTAACTTCAGAACGCGTACCAACAATCAAATAAGTATCAATTGGAATATCCGAGGTGTGCTCTCAGCGCTTTAATTATTTGTGAAGTCATCCGAAATAATTAACTTTATCAAGCGTCAAAGCCATTACGACAAGTCCTTATCAGACTTTAATGGGTGGCAAGAGGTGAGTAATTTATCTCATCTCATAAAGCATCAATCTCTTTTTACTATATTGACTTAAAAAATAACGTGCCCAAAAAAAATCACCCTTTAAAATTTGAAACACGTGCCTTAAAAAGTACGCAAAATATCAAGAGTGAAGTACATGCTGTAAGTCCACCTATTTACTTATCTTCCACTTTTGAACGAAATCACGAAGGCCAATATCAAGAGGGCTACAAATACAGTAGAAATGATAATCCCAATAGAAGAGCCCTAGAAAAAAGCATTGCAACCCTTGAAAACGGTACGGCTGGTTTTGCTTTTGGATCGGGTATGGCTGCCATCAGCGCCGTATTTCAAAGTTTAAAAACAGGGGATCACGTCATATTACCAGACGATGTGTATTTTAACCTCAACCTTCTCATGAAGGAGGTCTTCTCCAGATGGGGCCTCTCCTATAGTTTCGTCAATATGTCAGACATAGAGGCAGTTTCCAATGTCCTAACCCAACATACCCGACTCATTTGGATTGAATCCCCATCTAATCCTCTACTCAAAATATCAGATATTCAAGGCTTAAGTAAATTGGCGCATGCCCATCAAATATTAATTGCGGTCGACAATACTTGGCCCACCCCCGTCCTTCAAAACCCCTTAGACCTTGGCGCTGACATCGTCGTCCATTCAACCACTAAGTATTTGGGGGGGCATAGTGATGTTTTGGGAGGCTGTATCATTCTCAAAGAGTCTGGAGCCCTAGCGCATCGCATCCAATCTATTCAAGTACAGATGGGCGCCATCCCGTCCCCATTTGACTGTTGGCTTATTTCCAGAGGCATACAAACGTTGCATCTTAGGGTCAATAAGCAAACGGAGAATGCCCAGAAATTGGCTGATTGGTTGGTCCAACATCCAAAGGTCCAGCAGGTACTCTATCCCGGCTTAAAAGACCATCCCAATCATGAAATTGCGGCGCAACAAATGCTGGGTGGATTTGGGGGTATGCTCTCTTTACTGATCAATGGAGATGAAGTTCAAACGCTTTCCATCGCCAATAAACTCAGGCTTTTCACGCAAGCCACTAGTTTAGGCGGAGTCGAAAGTCTGGTAGAGCATCGAAAATCCGTAGAAGGCGCCGAAAGTCAAACACCCATCAATCTACTTCGACTCTCCTTAGGAATTGAGCATATTGAGGACCTCATCGATGACTGGAAACAAGCCTTGATATAACTTCAATTAAAATAAAGAATCCCTAAAAAAGCCCACTACAATAAATCCCCATTTATTTAATTCTCATTTATCAAGTTTATCCTGCTTGAAGGTTTAATTTCTTTACCCAGAAGAACAGTAGGGTAAACAGCACAATTAATGTCGCAGGAAGCACGACCATGGTTCCTAAGGTAGCTTGACCAGCCACCAATTCTAATTCATCGCCTGTCAATCCCAATGCAGCCGTAGCTGTTTTATCCGAATCAATCCATTTTCCTATAATGGGCTGGAAAATTGAAGTAGAGAACATACCCACTGCACCTATGATAGACATGCCAAGGGCACCACTTTTTGGTATTTTATCCGCTATAAACCCGATCATGTTGGGCCAAAAATAGGCCACACCTAAAGCGAAAAAAATAGCCGCAACATAGGCCATGGCTCCTGTTTGGGTACTGAAAAGATATACCCCAATGGTCGCTAAAACAGCAGAACCTAAAAGCACACCCGTTTGGTCAAACCTATGGACAATCTCTCCTCCAAAAAATCGAGCCACCGCCATCAAGCCTGTCACTAATGCTAAAATAATCATAGGTTGCGCCCCGCTTTTAGCTAGAATCAAGCCGACCCATTGTTGGGGACCAAATTCTGTGATCGCTGTCAATGCCATACACACCATCATAAAAATAAACAAAGGACTAAGCATGGCACTGAAATTGCCAGATAGCGTTGCCGCCTCCTTGACTTTCGCCTTCGGCCAGGACTGACCAAAGAAGAGATAAGCATAGATCAGGGTAGGAATCATTATTGCCCATATCTGCATTTGCCAACTGAGTTCCATTCCAGTCATAAATTGTGATAAAAGACTCCCTATCACAATACCTCCAGGAAACCACATATGAAAACGATTCATCATTTTACTCATCAAACTACCTTCATAAACATCTGCAATCATCGGATTACAAGCCGCTTCAGTACATCCATTACCCAAGCCTATCAATAGGGTAGAAATAAGCAAACCCATATAACTTCCAGAATAAATGGTCAGTAAAATACCCAATCCATGCGCAAAAACTGCGAATTGCATAATCCTGGCACCACCCACCTTATGATATATTAAGCCTCCAATGACCATAGATATGGGAAATCCTAGAAACCACATTGAATTGATATACCCTAACTCTTCCGCTGTTAAGTTTAATTCTTGTCCCAACTGGGGAAGGATTCCTGCTCGAATACTAAAGGAAAGCGCTGTTGTGATTAGGGCAAAACAGCTCCCGTAGAATAATCTGTTTTTTTTGTTCATGTCAGTTTTATTGAATTTTTAATTAATTATAGCGATATTAAAGGTAATTAATAGTGCTATTGAAGAATTAATTGCAATCAAATATAAATTTTTAAATATTTCCTCTAAAATATTTTTAAAAAAAAATAGGAACCTTGTGAAAACAATCCATTTAATCTTATCCCTTATCATTTTTTGTTCTTGTCAAGATCCATACAATAACCTTACCCATATCGAAGTCCCTGAAGGATTCAAAATAGAAAAACTACTTGCCCCTAGTGCGGATAGCCTGGGATCCTGGGTATCTCTAGCACACGTAAAAGAAGATTTATTTGTTTCCTCAGATCAATATGGTAAAATATATTGGTTGAACATGCCAGAAATAGGGAGCAAAGACTCTATACAAGTGACTCCACTTGATTTCAAGCAATTGGGTAAAGCCCAAGGATTGCTCTGGTCTCACAACAGTCTATATGTCATGATGAATGATCGCAATATTCAAAACAGCGGCTTATACAGATTGTTTGATAGCAGCCAAGATGGTCAACTCGATTCGGCACTTTTTTTACAGCAATTAGATGGATGGGGCGAACATGGGCCTCACGGAATACAACTCGGTCCTGATAATTTGATTTATGTAATTGCGGGTAATCACACCAATTTACCAGACAGTTATACTTCTAGAGCATACAGCCCCTGGGCTGAGGATAGATTAACAAAGTCTATGAAGGATCCCAACGGTCACGCTACCGATCGTCAAGCGCCAGGAGGATGGATTGCAAGAACAGATAGTTTAGGCAGCTTTTGGGAAATCTATTCCTCGGGTTATCGCAATGCCTATGACATCACCTTCAATGAAGTGGGCGAATTATTCACTTTTGATTCTGATATGGAATGGGATCTAGGTCTACCCTGGTACCGTCCTGTTCGTGTATGCCATGTAACGTCAGGTTCAGAATTTGGATGGAGAACGGGCTCAGCCAAATGGCCAAAATATTATCCAGATAATTTGCCTGGTATACTAGAAGTCGGACAAGGAAGTCCGACAGGAGTAGTCTCTGCAGCAGCAAGTCATTTTCCTCCTCCATTCAATAAGGGTTTATTCGTTTGCGACTGGAGTTTCGGAACCATGTATCACATCGAATTACAATCATCAGGAGCCAGCTATACAGCCACGTCATCAGAATTTCTTAATGGCGTTCCCCTTCCACTTACTGATTTAACCTTTGGAGCTGATGGAGCGATGTATTTTACCACTGGGGGCCGAAGACTAGCCTCTGGACTTTATCGAGTTTGGTCAGATAAAAATAATCAAAAAGAAGAAGAAGAAACGCCAACAAAAGCACTTGAATTAAGAAGATTACTGGATACCTATCACGATACCCGTTTAGTCGCTGATTATGATTTAATTTGGGAAAATATTGGAAACAGTGACCGCTATATTACCCACAGTGCTAGAATTGCCTTGGAGAATCATGGCATAGAAATATGGGCATCACGCATACACTCAGATACTGAATTTAATAAGAAAGTAGCGTATGCCTTGGCCGTTGCGAGATCCGATAACAATCTACTACAGCAGCAGCTTTTTGACCTGCTCAGTAAAGTCGAATCCAAACAGCTCACTCACTCAGAACAGCTGAGCATTCTCAGAGCTGAAGCACTGTTAATGATCCGAAATAATGATCTCAATACAGATGCTTTAGAAAACCAATGGTTACCTATTTTTCCATCAAAAAATCAATTTATCAATGAAGAATTAGCGGCACTCTTTAGTAAAACCCAACATTCAATTTGGGTTAAGAAAATAATGACCCTCTGGTCCGAAATAGATGAAGAGCATTTAAAAATACTTATTTCAGACAGTCTTGCAGAAAGAAGTGAGATGTACGGCCCCGCGGTCAAAGCCATGCGAAGTAGGACGCCCAGCAGTTATAAAATAGCCCTCACATCGGCACTTTCTCATTACAAATTTGGATGGAATACCGATTTACGCAACGAATACTTCAACGGGTTCAATGAATTCTGGGATCGCGAAGGTGGCAACAGTTACCGTGGATATTTACTAAAAATACTCTCCACTGCACTTGACCATTTACCAAAAGGCGAACGACCAAAATTTGAAAAAATGTCGGGTTATCATGTAGGCCAATATGGCCAAAATATTTTAGCTAACCTTCCTGTACCCAAAGGGCCCGGAAAAAATTGGAAAGTAGAAGAAGTTGAAGATGTAATGAAAAATAAAAAAATCATTCCAAATTACATCAACGGACAGCATATGTTTGAGGCCGCATTATGTCAAGCTTGTCACCGCATTCAAAACAAGGGAAATAACATTGGCCCAGATCTGACCCAATTGGCATCAAGATTTACGGTCAAAGACATGGCCCATGCCATCATCAATCCGGATGCGGAAATATCAGATCAATATATGATTAGTGAAATTCATCTAAATAACGGCGATCGTTGGTTCGCCAAAATAATAGAAGAAACGAGCGATTCTCTATTTGTCATGCTAAACCCTTTGACCCCTGAAAAGGTAACCAAAATTCATCTTTCCTCAATAAAAGAAAAAAAACGCACCCTGCAGTCACAAATGTTTCCTGCGTTATTAAACCGCCTCAATGAGCAAGAAGTTGTAGATTTAATGACGTATCTATTGGCGGGAGGTCAAGATGATATTTCCTTATATCCCCAATAAACTAGATTTAAAATATGAAATTAACCCTTAGGCAGCACGAATTTTGATGAAAATAGCGCTCTTCTGATCGGATGAAAAATTCATTCTTACCCCTCATATTATTACTGATTTCAACCTTATTTCAGTGTCGTTCAGTCGAAGAAAATTCGACTGAACCTAATATTATCTATATCCTTGCCGACGATTTAGGATATGGAGAACTGGGGATATATGGCCAAAAAATTATCCGAACACCCCATATTGATGCACTTGCACGTGATGGTATGAGGTTTACTCAACATTACAGTGGCTCACCAGTTTGTGCGCCCAGTAGATACATGCTACTCACAGGACTGCATTCAGGACATGCATACATTAGAGGAAACGATGAATGGGCTGAGCGGGGGGATGTTTGGAATTATGCCGCAGCCGTTGCTGATGCCTCATTGGAGGGCCAAAGACCCATTCCAGATACTACTTTTACTTTAGCGAACATGTTACAAGAAAGTGGATACATCACAGCCTTGGTGGGTAAATGGGGCTTGGGTGCTCCCGGAACCGGTGGTACCCCAAACAAGCAGGGGTTTGACTATTTTTATGGATATAATTGCCAAAGACAAGCGCACAATTTATATCCCAAACATTTATGGGAAAATGAACAAAAAATAGCGCTGAATAACGAACTAATTTCTCCGGGCATGGCATTAGATTCTTTAGCTGATCCCAATGATTCCAAATCCTATAGTGCTTTTGAGCAAAGTGAGTATGCACCTTCCTTGATGCATGAACGGGCTCTTAATTTCATTAAGAAAAATAAAGAAAATCAATTTTTTCTCTACTATGCATCACCCCTACCTCACTTGCCGTTACAAATACCAAAAAAATATCAAACCAAATATCATGAGGTCATAGGAGCCGAATTACCCTACACAGGAGGCAAAAGTTACTTTCCCAACCAATATCCAAGAGCCACCTACGCTGCTATGATCAATTTACTCGATCAACAAGTGGGTGAGCTCGTCGATCAACTTAAAGCCCTCGGATTGTATGACAATACCTTAATTATTTTCACAAGTGACAATGGTCCCACCTATGACGTTGGTGGCGTAGATCCACATTATTTCAATAGTGCTGGCCCTTTTAATACGGGAAGAGGTTGGGGAAAAGGATTTACACACGAAGGGGGCATTCGTGTACCCATGATTGCCACTTGGCCCAATCGAATTGCGGCCAATACGATGACTCCCCATTTATCTGCCTTCTGGGATGTCTTTCCCACATTAGCGGAAGTAGTGGGATATAAGGATACTGAACAACGCGATGGAATTAGTTTTCTACCCACACTTCATGGAACAAAACAATCAGAACATGACTATCTCTATTGGGAGTTTCCAGCCTACGGTGGGCAACAAGCGGTGCGCAAAAAACAGTGGAAAGCCATTCGAAAAGATCTGCACAAAGGAAATGTAACCACAGCCCTCTATGATTTGAGTAAAGACCCGCGTGAAGAAACCGATATAAGTGATCAATACCCCGAGCAGGTAGCTGAGATGGAAGCGATCATGCGTGAAGCGCACCATGATCCCACTATCGGTAAATTTGATTTAAATATTCTGGGCGATAAGTAAATATATCGTTGGATTTTTATCTTATATTTGAACTTTTTTGGATAAATAAAGGAATTTTCCTAATGCTGGAAGGGACATTCTTAGAACCACAACTAACTACCCTACATTATATCATCTAAATTAACTCAAATAAACAAATGAGAAATTTCTTATTAACAACAGTATTTCAAATAATTGTGATTTCGTTAGGCTACGGGCAGACCAAACTTATTGAGAAAATCAATAAAACCGACACTGACATTATCATTCCTTATGAAAAGTATGAATTGTCCAATGGTTTGACCTTAATCCTCCATGAGGATCATTCCGATCCCTTGATACATGTAGATGTCACCTATCATGTCGGATCAGCAAGAGAAGAAATTAAAAAATCAGGATTCGCCCATTTTTTTGAACACATGATGTTTCAAGGATCTGACAATGTCGCCGACGAAGCACATTTTAAAATTGTGACAGAATCTGGGGGTACTTTAAACGGTTCAACCAACCGAGATCGTACCAATTATTATCAAACGATTCCAAGTAATCAACTGGAGTCTATGCTTTGGTTGGAAGCGGATCGCATGGGGTTTTTCCTAGATGCCGTCACCCAAGAAAAATTTGAAATCCAACGTGCAACCGTTAAAAACGAAAAAGGACAAAATTATTTAAATCGTCCTTATGGTATGTGGAATGAAAAAACCATTGCCGCCCTTTATCCGTACGGGCACCCCTACTCTTGGAGTACCATTGGCTACCTTGAAGATCTTGATAGGGCTTCTTTAAATGATTTAAAGAATTTTTTTCTCCGTTGGTATGGACCTAATAATGCAGCCATAACCATTGGTGGTGACATTAACCCAAAAGAAGTCCTCGCAATGGTAGAAAAATATTTCGGTACTATACCCGCTGGACCGGTAGTAGAAAAAATGAAGTTGCCCTTACCAGAGATTAATTCAGATCGATACATCTCACATATCGATAATAACATTCGTTTCCCAGCACTGATGATGACTTACCCTACCGTCCCACGTATGCATCCAGATGAGGCTGCACTGGATGGCCTTGCCGACATACTAGGTATCGGTCAAAGCTCTTACTTATTCAAAAAATTTGTGGAATCACAAAAAGCGATTCAAGCTTCTGCTTCACACCCTGCTGCTGAACATGCTGGAGAATTCTCTCTGATCGTTCTTCCTTACCCTGGACAAACACTAGCTGAATTTGAAGTAGAAATACGCAATACACTTGACGAATTTGAAGCAGTAGGAGTGAATGAAATCGATTTAATCAAATTCAAAGCAGGTCGTGAATCGGATGTCATCAATGGCTTGGCAAGCGTAAGCGGAAAAGTATCACAATTGGCCAACTATCAATTCATGTTTGGAAATCCAAATTTGATCCATCAAGACTTACAAAGATATCTCGACATTACAGCAGCAGACGTAATGCGAGTTTTCAATATATACATTAAAGAAAAATCCAGTGTCATTATGAGTTACTTGCCAGGCGAAGAAGTACTACCGGCCAAGGCCGATAATTTCTTCAACGGCGTGGATACTCTAAATAGCACCGAAAAAGTAGATTATGGCAACTTAACCTATCAAAAAGCCGAAGATCTTTTTGATAGGAGTATTCAACCTGCTGCTGGTCCTCGACCAACTTTGAAGATACCAGAATACTGGGAGGCCTCATTTGAAAATGGTTTGAAAATCATTGGTACTGCAAATAATGAGATTCCCACGACTTCTCTATCATTAACCCTCAACGGCGGTCACAGACTAGATGCATATGACCCCTCAAAAAGCGGGTTGGCATCCCTGACTGCTGGAATGCTGAATGAGTCCACTGAAAAATATTCTTCTGAGGATATTCAAGAAGAGTTGCGCAAATTAGGAAGTAGCATTTATGTCAGTTCAGATGATGACGGTACTTATATGAGTATCAACACCCTCAATAAATACATTGATGAAACCCTACAATTGGCGGAAGAAATATTACTCCATCCCGCATTCAAACAAAAAGATTTTGATCGCATTTACAAGCAACAATTAGAGAGCATCAAAGCAGGTCAGGAGGATCCTTCGAGTATTGCAGATGATATTTATTATCAGTTGATCTATGGGGAAAATCACATCTATTCTATCCCCTCATATGGATCCGAGGAAACCATCGCCAACATAAAATTAGATGATGTTATTAATTTCTACAATAATTATTATTCTCCTAATCTCTCAGAGTTAGTGATCGTAGGTGCTATAAACAATCAAAATTTAATAGATTTAGTGGAGAAACTCAGCTTTCTTCACGATTGGGAAAATAAAAATGTTCAAATTCCAAAACTACCTAAAACCTCGACTCCAGAGAAATTGAAAATTTATTTTGTAGATAAACCAGAAGCTCCCCAATCTGAAATTAGGGCAGGTTATATAACAGACTTGACCTACAGTCCCACGGGAGATTATTTCAAATCATACTTAATGAACTACACCTTAGGGGGTGCGTTCAATAGTAGAATTAATCTTAATCTAAGAGAAGACAAAGGATGGACCTATGGTGCAAGAAGTTATTTTTCAGCCTCTGATGAACCTGGATCATTTTCTGTCTATTCAGGTGTTTTGGCGGCTGCAACGGATAGTGCCATTTATGAAATTATTCAAGAAATTGAAGGTTATCGCGAAAAAGGCATCACAGATGATGAGCTTCAATTTATGAAAAATTCAATCGGACAAAGAGAAGTTCTGGATTATGAAACGCCTTGGCAAAAATCATCTTTTTTAAGGCGTATCATTCATTACGACCTCGGCAACTCTTTTATTGATGATCAAAGTAAATTAATAGCCAGTATAACTAAAAAAGAGCTCAATGTGCTCGCAAAAAAATACCTAGACCTCAATCAATTTTATATGGTCATCGTAGGTGATGGTGTCGGAAATTTGACACGTCTTAAAAAATTAGGTTATGAATTGATTGAATTAGACGCTGAAGGGAAGCAAAAATAGTGAAACTAAAAAATATTGAGCTTTCTCAATGTCTCACATTTCAATGCAGTAATGAATAACCAGTCAATCATTTTCTTAGTAACTCATAATTCTTACGGCTGAATGCTTTTTCACCAAAAAGGAATAACTCTATTTGGGTGATGATCCTGTTTTTTAAAAAATCATGACGATGAATGGGTTGCGTTGTCCTGTATTTTTTTGTGTAATTAAGTTCATCAGCCCAATCAAACTTAGCTATCCAATCCTTCATGACGGCAGGATGTGTGTCGTTAAACAAAGATAACCTTCCCAAAGGACCATAATCGAAGGATACTTTTTGATTCCCTTGATTGCGATAATAATGATTTGCATGTTGCTGTTTTTTACGCATAAAATGGGGAGGACGTACCCAACCATAATGATATATTTCAGCATCTGCTTTCACTACATGCAACCTAAAAGTATCTGCTCTCTTTCTGTACGAGAAACCATCAAAGTCAGGAATTCTTCGAAAAGTCTGAGCATCTCCCCATGAATAAATATCTGATTGATTTCTGATGATTCGTGTTTCAAATGGATACCAACATCTCGAGGAATGATAGTGCTTATAATCACCCCAAAAATGCTTATAACCGAAGAGAATCCCTTCCACCTCAGAACGCTCATATTGTTGCTCACATGTGGCTTTTATTTTATCTAAATACCTCTCATGGACAACCTCATCTCCTTGCAAATAAAATAACCAATCTCCAGTACATGCATTTTTGGCCAAATTAGTTTGATGGGCATAAATGGTACCGCCAGGAAATTTTTCTAGATCCCAAACAGTTTTAATGATTTTAATTTTAGCATTATTTAGCGCCCTTATTTGAAACTCAGTGTTATCATCTGCCTCACTGTCCCCGAGCACGACAACGAATTCATCTACTAAATCAATGATAGATAGGATCGACTCGATGATAGGATAATATAATTTATTTCCGTTTTTACTGAAAGTAAAGCCACTGATTTTCATTCACACAAGGTTTAATTAAGCATTCATCTAATCACCATGTTTGCCATCAATTTTGGTATAAAAAAATATTTCTACTAACGTTACCAATAAAATGATAGATCCACCTATATAAATACCCTTCTTTGGTATTTCATCCAAAAAAAGCATGCCCCATCCAATCCCTAATACAGGAGTAAAGTTGCTCATAATACTTACTGTAGTGACTGAAAAATATTTGAAACTTCTTACAAATAACGTATGTCCCACTGCCGTGGTAATCAAACCTAAAGTAATTAAATTTGTCGTATTGTCAAGAAAATATTGATCTTGTTCAAGGGGATAAAAGAATAAAAAAGGAATAAGAACTATACTTAAAGCCAAAAGTTGATAAGCCATAGACAATGAACCACTAATCACATCAATATGCTTACGTATCCATATATTTCTGATCGCATAAGACAGAGCTGCTAATAAGCCGAATAAAATACCTACCGTAAGGTCATCGCTCATGTCAAAATTTGGCACCAAAAAATAGATACCTACCAAAGTAATCAACGTTAAGGGTAAATGCCGTTTGACCATTCGGTCTTTTAATAAAATCGGTTCAAGAATGGAGGTCATTAAGGGATAGGTGAAAAGAGTAAGCATGCCTATGGCCACATTAGATAATTTAAGTGCATAAAAATAAGCCAACCAATGGATACCCATCAACAAGGTGGGAAGTATCATTTTAGTTCGATCTGATCTTGATATATGAAATGAATTATTGAAGATGAAACGTATCAAAAAAAGAGCCATTGCACCTAAAAGGCAACGAGACCAAATAATCAAAACCACAGGTAGGTCAATCTGTTTCCCTAGTACACCTGAGGTACTCATTACCAAAATAGCAATGGCTAATTCGACTATGTTTAGAGATGAAGTAGATTTCATAAATACATGAAATTCATTTCAAATCATTCAATTGATGTAAGATATCTTGAGATAATTTAAATTGATTTTTACATCGATCCAAGTTATGATTCGGATGGTCAATTTTATAATACGTATTGCCTTCCATATAATCCGTCAAAAATCTCAATCCCATAATGAACGCCATATAGGCTCCGCTCAAGGGTAGAAACTGTATTTCAGTAGCATCTAATTCATCTTTGGCCCCCTCTAAATAACCTTCTTTAAAAGCGAAAAATCGATTGCGATCTAAGGATACCCATTGTAAATCTGATTCATCTTCCGCAGCAGTGCAAGCGGTAGAACGGATGCCATCACCGAAATCATAATGAACAATACCGGGCATGACGGTATCTAAATCAATCACGCAACAACCTTTATTCAGCTGATTAAGCAACACGTTATTGAATTTGGTATCATTATGGGTGACTCGTTTCCTTACTAAAGATAGGGCATCTAAATTCCAAACAGGTAGCAGCTGTTGGGTAAGCAAAGTCACCATGGCTATTTGATCGGCTGCAGAATGACTTTTTACATTTTTAATTTTTGCCTTTGCCTCCTTGAAATTACGTATTCTATAGTCCAAATTATGAAAATCCGCTAGGGTCACCGACAAATCGGAAGGATTAAAATCATTTAAGGCTCTAAGAAAAAAACCATAGGATTTGGCACCTTCAAAAATTTGCTCCTCCGACTCAGGCACATCAAGCGACTTCAAATGAGATTTAAAATCAAACATTCTAAAATAACCCTCTTCATGATGAACATAATTTTCTAAGCGATGGGTCTTAATAAGCTGCAAAGCTTCTTGTGAGGTGATCCCCAAACGATCATAGGCTGCAGGCAGATGATCCGTAATTCTTTGAATGTTCCTCATCATTCCGGATACATCCTTAAATATTTTATGATTAATTTTTTGAAATAAATATTCTTGATCCGTGGTGACTACCTTGAATGTATCATTGATATGACCTCTCTCCAATCTTTCATAGCTTTTTATGGCCCCTTGAACGCTAAATTGATCAATGATTTCAATCATTATTGAAGAGGTTGTCTGGATAAACTCGATCTGCAACCAATTGCTTGAGTTGGGATTTTACCCATGTTTTGTCCTCACTGTAGGTGACACCAAACCAGTGATCATCTGTCCTAAGAACAGGAATTTCAATTCCTTGTTCAATCAAGCTACTTAAGACTAAAGGAATGTAATATTCTGCCTTAAGGTTGGTTTTGCTGGCTTGATATGTGGCATCAAAACCAGCTGCTATCTCTTTAAATATGGAAGAAGTGAAACCCATCAAATTCATTGAGACGGTAGCCTGTCTATTGAGGTGAACACGCTTTCCCTTTTCTTCATAATATATATTTCCGTCAGCGCCACGCGCTATAGCTGTTCTTTCAGTAATTTCTTTTAAATATTGTTGCTCATCTATTTCACAGACGCCTCTAGAAACGGTGCCATTGTCTGTTATCGTTTTCTCTAATTCATAACCCACCATACAACCGGTAAGCTCATGATCATTAAGGCTTTCTAAATGAGTCGCCAATGATTTTAACGAATTTTTACCATAAAAGTCATCCGCATTTACAATCCCAAAAGGTTCGTTAATGACCGGCGCTGCCATCCAAACAGCATGCGCCGTGCCCCAAGGCTTCACCCTACCTTCAGGAACTGTGTATGATTTTGGAATTGCATCTAAGGTTTGATAAACTACCTCAAAATCACCTTTACCTTGCCATTTATCGAGTATGGCTGCTCTGAATTCAGTCTCTATTTCTTTTCTTATGACAAATATGATTTTACCAAATCCGGCTTCAAGAGCATCATGTACGGTATAATCTATAATTCTTTCCCCGTTAGGCCCAAATCCATCTAACTGCTTGATACCTCCATATCGACTTCCTAGGCCCGCAGCCAATATTACTAAACTTGGTTTCATTATTTTTTATTAAGGTTGTGAAAGTGCAAATATATTAAGACGTTGGTGACTAAGCATTAAGTGATAACCATTGAAATAAAAAATACTCCCGATTTGAAGAAATTAAGGCTGCATTGAAATCATTCAAGGCTGACTATTCTTAAGTAATCGCTTATAAAATTCCATTCGAATTAAGATCGTCTCATCTAATAGGGTTCTTCCCTCAACCGTTAATTTGACAAACCGTTTACTTCTTCCACCCCTATCTTTTGAAATTCCCCCCAATTCAGAATCAATGAATCCTTTGGTCTCCAACCGTCTCAATACTGCATGAATCGCTGTGATATCAATTCTTCGTTTCGCGTGAGAAAGCATTTCATCTTGAATAGATTGGGCATATACAGTTGATTGAATCGCACCAATAGCCAACAAAATTAATTCCTCAAGTTCCCCGAGTGATTTTCTTTTCATAAATATTCTCTATATTTATTGTACAAAGATACATGTAATTTATTAAATGTATCTTTGTACAATAAATATATGAAAAAAAAGGCCTTTCTTGGCCTTAACTTAATTTTTTTTTCTTAATCAAGATTGAGTTTTGACAAGATTCGGAACAATAAATAGGCACAAATCGACGACAGTGTCAATAAACCCACACCCAAGATAATGTTGCCATAAACCAAACCTCCTATCCCAAACAGCGATGTGTAAATCGTGATGCACCCAATGAATACCAAAAGAATTTGCTTAGGCATTTGCCAAGTGACGCCATGACCGTCATCACAAGGATCTCCATCTGCAATTGCCGCATCTACCACTTTCTTCCAACCTGGTCCTCCAGGTATGGTCAATTTATAAAAAGCCCTCAACACCTCTTTCTTCTCTGGCTTCGTGATTAAGGTCGTTACGATCCAAGAAACCGTAACAATTCCTACCGTGATTAAAAGCTTAACAGTAAATCCATCCAAAATGGCGGTTTCCACCTGTTGATCCTCTACCAATAAAACCAAAATTAGGGCGACAAATGTAGCTACGACCATCGTGACAATTTCAGTAATCGCATTGATCCTCCACCAGAACCAGCGCATGATGTAAACAGCCCCTGAACCAGCACCCGTTAACAATAATATATTAAAGGCCTCAGTAGCATTATCTAAAACAGTTAGAGACAACGTCCCCGCAAATACCATAAGTAGCACCGTGGTGATTCTACCCATTCTGACCATTTCACGTTCTGAAGCATCGGGCTTTACAAATCTTTTATAAAAGTCATTAACAATATAGGAGGATCCCCAATTTAAGTGGGTACCAATCGTAGACATGTAAGCCGCAATGATTGAAGCCACTACTAAACCTAACCAACCAGGTCCCAACTTGGTCAACATCGCTGGATAGGCGATGTCATCTTTCAAATACTTAGGATCAATTCCAGGGAACTCAGCTTGAATATCAGAAAGTTCCGGATAGATGATTAATGAAGCCAACGCGACAATGATCCAGGGCCATGGGCGTAAAGCATAATGTGCAAAATTGAAAAATAACGTAGCTCCTACTGCATTTTTTTCATTCTTTGCAGACAACATTCTTTGGGCTATATAGCCTCCACCTCCGGGTTCTGCGCCCGGATACCAAACCGCCCACCACTGTACAGCTAATGGAATGAGTAACAAGGGAACCCAAACGGTTGGATCAGAAAAATCAGGAAAAAAACTAATCTTATCCGCAATTCTAGGGTCATTGATCAATCCACTTAACCCCCCTATCTCAACTATTTCAGGTTGACTTACGGCGACATATGCAGCATAAACGGCTCCAAACATGGCAATACCGTATTGGAAAAAATCAGCCCAAACTACGCCTTTAATCCCTCCCAATGCCGCATACATCACCACTACAATAGACGCTCCAATGACCACTACCCAAGGTTCCAAACCCAGCATGACTCCTCCAATTTTTATCGCTGCCAAAGTAACCGAACCCATGATAAGACAATTAAAGAAAATTCCTAAATAAAGGGCCCTAAAGCCTCTTAAAAAGGAAGCTAATTTACCTCCATATCTAATTTCATAAAACTCTAAATCGGTATTGATATTGGATTTACGCCACAACCTTGCATAGATAAATACCGTGACCATTCCTGTAATCAGAAAAGCCCACCAGGCCCAGTTCTTAGCCACACCATTCTCTCTTACGAATCCCGTAACCAAGTTAGGAGTATCTGCCGAAAAGGTACAGGCTACCATCGAAACACCCAGTAACCACCATGGCATGTCTCTGCCCCCTAAAAAAAACTCTTCTGTACTATCTCCAGCCGTACGCGAAGCCCACCAGCCAATACCTAAAACAATGACAAAAAATATGCTAATTATTATCCAATCAACAGTCGCTAAAATCATAAAAAAAGAAATTAAATGAAACACAATATAGGAAAAAATTCCATTATTATTCTATTGAAAAGGAGCATTTCTAAGTCCGTCTTTAGAAATAAGATGCATTTTATCTAGTTCATGAATTTCAAAAGCTGTGAAGGCACATCATACTTGCTTTACTGGGTTACCTCAACTCAAAACCAGCAACCAGAGGATCCTTGGGATCCAACCAGAACTCATGTCTTCCAGTATAAAAGGCCTGTCCTTGTACGATGGGAATGACCGCTTCATATTTTGAGAACTTTACCGATTCCTTAATTTGACATTTGAATTGCGTGCCTAAGATACTTTCAATGGTCATCCAATGGTTCTCGCCCCATTCATTACGCGCATGGTGAATTGCCAATCTTGCAGAAACGCCAGAACCGGTGGGACTACGATCCAGTTGCCCATTTGCAAACACGCATGCATTACGACTATCCACCTGAGAGGTTTTAGATGATTCTATGAAAATCGTTCCATAAAGAAAACTCAAATCATCTACATAAGGATGATCCAAAGCTACACCATTCGTTGCAATGCCTTGCTTAATCGCCATACCTGCCTGAATTAATTTTTGATAATGCGTACGGTCACATTTCAAACCTAAGTCAACGGCATTAACAATAGCATAAAAGGCACCGCCATAAGCCAGATCATACTGGACCATTCCTAGCTCAGGGATCTTTATGACTTGATCTAATGCAACAACAAAAGAGGGTACGTTCTCAAAATGTACCGAAACGACTTCTTGGCCTACGACTTCTGCATAAGCCGTCAATATACCACAAGGCGCTTCGATTAAGACCTTCGTTTGGGGCTCGACCTTTTCAACCCAACCTGAGTCTACTGCCAGCTTAGTGATGGCAATCGTGGCATGACCACACATGGTGCTGTATCCCTCATTATGCATAAATATGACTCCAAAATCAGCCCTTTGACTAGGGACCACTATGACTCCATACATATCCGAATGTCCCCTAGGCTCAAGCATTAATGATTGTCGAAGACGATCATGATGCTCTTTTAAAAACTTTCTGTTTTCAAGCACACTCGCATGCTTCAGGAAGGGATATCCCTCTAATACAACACGCACAGGTTCTCCACCGGTATGCATATCAATCGTCTTTATTTTAACCCAATCATCATTGGGTTCAATCCCTTTTAGTTTCCTGTTATCCATGGTTTAAGTTAGGAAATAAATTTCAGTTTTCGAAGGAAGTTATAGGATCAAAACGCATTATCGAAGGCACCTAAAAAAATAAAGCTTCTCCCATTTTCATACACAAAGACTTCCTACATTTGTTCTATGATTTTGAATATATCTTATCAAAGCAAAAGTCAAGAACGTGATATTAATGTTCACGTAGGCCTCTCTTATACGTTCTGGGAAAGCTTGAAAATGGGAGGATCCGGTTCCCAAAAATTGATTATTAATGACTGTCATGAAATCTTTGATCCTTACCTCAAACAATTACACAGCACCAAATATTGCAATATAGAATTACGCCCCAAAGGCATTGGGCTTAGATTTAGATATAAGTTGGAAGCCATTGGATGGTTTATTCCCTATACAACCCTTGACTACCATCACGAAGACTTCTCTTTAAAGATTCAAGATCAACTCACAGGATTTTTCATGAATCTAAAAGCTTCTCATCGCAATCGGATCAATCTGAAATTCATGAATAAGATGAGGCAATTAGCTGGTTGAATCTGGGCTTTTCTTTACAGTTTTTGGAGAATTAGGTTTTTTCTTGGTCTTTTCCTTTGCTTGGTTCATGTCAGGGCCACCTTCGACTTCCGGACTCACATCTTCCTTTGTTGATGCCTCAGTTGCGTCATCTTCTATAAGATGACCAAGCTCCAAGGCTAATAGACTTTGATACCAAATAATCACCTTTTTGATGTCAGAAACATATACTTTGTCCACATCATAATTAGGTAAAATACTTTTAAAAAAGGATTTAAGTTCTTCCGGATCTGATTTTTTATCTAATCCTATTTCTCCAGCATAGGTTTTGTGAATGGTCTTAAAAACTTCCAACAAAGGAACCGATTCTGCTTCTTCCAAAACATAAATCGAAATTTCTGAAAGTACAGATACTTTGGCACTTGCCCCCACGATCATTCGCTTTTTCGATGCATCAAGTGATTCCAAAATGACCCCTGTTCTGGTTGGATTAATCACTTTGAACAAACCCCCTTTGCCTGATAAAGCTGCAATTTCAGTAAACTTCATATTCTTCTATTTTTTTTTGCAAAAGTAAATAAAGTAATCCGCTCACCCAATTAAAATCATCCTCCATTAATTTGCCTGACATAATCAAGGATTCCATCCTTTCCTTCTCCTGAAATTGACGAAGTTAGAAACTGAACGGGCAACTCATCCCATTCCGATTTTAAAACCTCTCGATAATGATCTAAGCTTTTTTGAAGGTTTACCTTACCTAACTTATCCATCTTGGTAAAAACAAGGGCGAAGGGGATTTCGTTTTCGCCCAGCCACCTCATAAATTCGAGGTCAATCGCTTGAGGCTCATGTCTGGAATCAATAAGTAAAAAGACACAATGTAAATTTTCACGCAGCTGTAAATATTCATTGATCATTAATTTCCATTTGGCTTTTTCAGTTTTGGATACTTTAGCCCAACCATAACCTGGCAGGTCAACTAAATACCACCTGTTATCTATCAAGAAATGATTAATCAGTTGGGTTTTCCCTGGCTTCACGGAAACTTTGGCCAGTTTTTTTCTGTTAGTGAGACTGTTGATTAGGGAGGACTTCCCTACATTGGAGCGGCCAATAAACGCATATTCAGGTAGTTTAGTTTCCGGACATTCGGAAAGTGCTGGGCTACTCTTAACAAAACTGGCAGATTTAATAGAATTCATTAAAAAAAAAGTTTGAAATAAGAAAACAAGTTGAGCATCAGTTAATATTGCAATAAATGAACGTACTCCCCTACAAAGATAAGAACACAAGTAAGAAAGAACAGATTGCAGCCATGTTTAACAGCATAAGTGGCAAATATGATTTTCTAAACCATTTTCTCAGCCTTGGAATAGACATTCTTTGGAGAAAGCGGGCCGTCCGATTGCTTAAAAAGCATCAACCTAAATTAATTCTTGATATTGCTACAGGAACGGGTGACTTTGCCATCGAAGCTCTTTCTCTCAATCCTGAAAAAATCATAGGCGTAGATATCAGTGAAGGTATGCTTTCTGTGGGCAGAGAAAAGCTTATCAAAAAAAATCTCACAGATAAAATCGAACTTATCAGCGGGGATTCAGAATTTTTGCCTTTTAAAGACAATTTTTTTGATGCCGTAATCGTTTCTTTTGGTGTAAGAAACTTTGAGAACCTAGAAAAGGGATTATCAGATATGCTTCGGGTATTGAAACCTGGTGGAAAGGTGGTCATCTTGGAATTCTCCAAACCAAAATCATTCCCATTTAAACAAATTTACCAGTTTTATTTTCAATGGATTTTACCCAAAATAGGAAAATTAATTTCAAAGAATCACGCAGCCTATACTTATCTGCCCGATTCTGTAGAAGCTTTTCCTGATGGTGATGATTTTTTAAACATATTAAATAAAATAGGATTTCAGAAAAACCAATGTACGCCACTCACACTAGGGATAAGTTCTATTTACTCCGGCTCCAAATAATTATAATTTTAAGCCTTTGCAGTTTCGTTGGGCTCCAAGGACAAAATTTAAATTATGACAACCTTTGGGATTATGATGAGCAGAATGTCCATTATGGTTTTTTAATTGGCATTCATAGTTCTGATTATCGCATCAAATACAATGATGATTTTGTTAGTCCGCGTATGGATAGCTTACACTCTATAGCCCCCGGAAAGCATTTTGGGTTTAAATTAGGTTTTGTCGTTGATTTTTATGTTTTTCAATATCTGAGTTTTAGAATTACGCCTACCGTCGCTTTTTATGAATACGACCTTACCTACAGATATGTTGATGGTCAAGATGACCTCCTCGAATTTAAAGATGCCACGATGCTCGAAATACCTCTCCTTTTCAAATATAAATCGGCAAGACGGGGTAATTCAAATATGTATTTGATAGCAGGACCCAATTTTCAATTTGAAGCCGCAGGCCGAGGGGATGGCGTGAGAACTAGGCAGAAATTAGAGCTTAAAAACTTCAATACTACATTCGATGTAGGTATGGGATTTGATATTTTTTATGAACTCTTCAAATTCACTCCTGAGATTCGTTATTCTTTTGGATTTCGTAATTTATTGCCCAATACATCCAACGATTTTGATGCCGCTTTAAGTAAATTAACAACCCACAATATCACCGCCTTCATCACTTTTGAAGGAGGTCCGACTTATCTTAAAAGAAGAAAAGGTAAATATTAGTTATCACGGGTAAATTTGGTAATTTGCCCATGATAACTAATATTAAAAAAATATGAAACCGATAGCCCTCATTACGGGAGCCTCGAGCGGTATTGGGAAAGCGATTGCTGAACAAATCGCAGACCATTACCGTCTAATTATTTGTGGCCGCCGTACTTCTCGCTTAGAAGCACTGTCCAAAGTATTAAGTCATAAAACCGAAATTTTAATTGGTTCTTTCGATGTACGGGATCAGTCAGCAGTATCCCATTTCATTGATTCGCTGCCTGATGAATGGCAAAACATATTTGTGTTAATCAATAATGCGGGCAATGCACATGGCTTGAGCTTTATCCATGAAGGTGATACCCAAGATTGGGACGCGATGATTGATATCAATGTCAAGGGCTTGCTTTATGTTTCGCGTGCCATCATCCCTAAAATGATCAAAGCAAAAGCAGGACATATTATTAACTTAGGCTCTATCGCAGGTACCGACGTATATCCCCGTGGAAATGTATACAATGCTTCAAAATTTGCTGTAGATGCTTTGACCAAAGGGATGCGAATGGATTTAAATACACATGGTATTAAAGTCTCCGAAATCAAACCTGGATTGGTTGAAACAGAATTTTCAGAGGTTCGCTTTAAAGGAGATCTTGAAAAAGCCAAGCAAGCATATGCCGGCTATGATCCTCTTCAAGCTCAGGACATCGCCGAGTGTATTGCTTTCATGCTCAGCCGACCTAAACATGTTAATATCGGAGATATGGTAGTTTTACCTTTAGCGCAAGCCTCTTCGACTCTAGTAAATAAACAACAAAAATAAACTCCAAAATTCTTCATTAAATGAAAAATATTTTCGTGTTAGGCGCCGGACGATCCTCAACCGCATTGATTGAGTATCTAATGATGGAAAAAACATCTTTTAACATCATCATAGGAGAAAAAGAACCCCGAATTGCGGAACAAAAATTCCCTTCAGCAAAAATTATTTCTTTTGATATCCTAGATACTGCAGTCGCTAGAGATCAATTAAAAACTGCCGATTTGGTCATCAGTATGCTTCCCCCAACCTTGCATTTGCCCGTTGCAGTGATTTGTGCTGATTTGGGCATATCCATGCTCACGGCTTCCTATGTTTCAGATGAAATTCAAAAACTTTCTCCATCATTTGAATCCAAAGGAGTTTGCTGCATTATGGAAATGGGACTCGATCCAGGCATTGATCATATGTCCGCAATGCGGGTTTTAGATAGAATAAAATCCGCAGGACATAAATTAACCGCTTTTGAAACTTTTACAGGGGGACTTTTGGCAGATGATCAAAAAGTGGACAATCCATGGCAATACAAATTTACCTGGAATCCTCGTAATGTGGTTCTTGCCGGTACTGGGATCGTTAAATTTATTCAAGAAGGCAGATTGAAATATATTCCTTATCAAAAATTATTTCAAAGAACGGAGGTTATTCATATTCCTGAGTATGGTTATTTTGAAGGGTATGCTAATCGCGACTCGCTGAAATATCTAGATGTATATAAATTAAAAGGTATCAACACCCTTTATAGAGGAACCCTTAGGCGTCCCGGATTTTGTAAAGCATGGGATGCTTTTGTACAAATAGGAGCTACTGACGACAGTTATACCTTATTTGGATTGGAAGATATGACCCACAGACAGTTCATAAATACTTTTTTGCAATATAATCCCAATGATTCCATAGAACTTAAACTGGCGCATTACCTTAATATCGGTATGGAATCTGCGGAAATGTATAAGCTCAAGTGGATTGGGATTTTTGATGACCAATTGATTGGTCTTCAAGAAGGAACTCCCGCGCAAATACTAGAGCATATTTTGAAAAAGAAATGGACCTTAGATGACTCCGAAAGAGATCTGATTGTCATGTGGCATAAGTTTGATTACATCGAAAACAATAAAATCAAGCAAATTCAATCCCATTTAGTCGTCGAAGGTAAAGATCAAGTACATACGGCTATGAGCAAAACGGTAGGATTACCCTTGGGGGTTACGGCAAAATTATTAATGGAAGATAAAATTAAAGTCACAGGTGTACAAGTCCCCACCATCAAAAAAATATATGAGCCCGTACTTGATGAATTGTCTCGTCATGGTTTACAGTTTTTTGAAAGAGATACCTCAGCCAAATGATCTGGTTGAACCATCTTGAAAACAAATATTTTAATTATAAATGCAAATAATAAGGCTTTAAAAGTTTTATGAAATCCTGACTATAATCTCCTTTATTATTTCTTATATTTATTTCATTTACGGGACACTCTTCTGATTTTTTACCGAAACAAGAAATCTGCCTAAATACGTTCTTCTGCCCCTCCTTATTGTAGACATTGATATAACTCCTCCGATATACGCCCAGCTCTTCTGCATAGGACTGAAAAACTTGGCTTTCGTAGAAGGGGTAAATCACCCAAAACATACCGGATGGAGACAAGGCCGCTTTGACTGATTTAACCAATATTTTATAGGTCAAAGAAGACTGATGCAGGGCTTGTTGTCGTTGGGGATGCTCCGCCGGAAGATAACCTTGATAAAAAGGTGGGTTGGAAACAATGGTATCGTACAACCCGCACCTTCGAATTAAAAAATCTTGAATGTCTTCATGATACCCATTGATCCTGTTGGACCACGGACTTTGCTTGATATTTTGCTCCATATCTAACGAAGCAGATGGCTCAATTTCAACACAGCTAACCTCCGCAGTCGATCTTTGAGCAAGCATCAGCCCTAAAAGACCTGTACCCGACCCAATGTCTAATATGCTTTGACTTTTAGACCCTTCAATCAGCGCTCCAAATAGACATGCTTCGGTCGTCACCTTCATGCCACTTCTGGCTTGATTTATCTTGAATTGTTTAAATTGAAAATAATCATTGGGCATTTCTTGTTTCTTCAAATGCGTGATCAATTAACAAATGATTTCCTTCGGCTGCCGTTACCGCTAGGTAATCACAACGCTCATTTTCAAGATGTCCAGCGTGACCTTTGATCCATTTAAATTTAACCTTATGCGTTTTAGCCGCATCTAGATAGCGTTTCCATAAATCAATATTCTTTTTGCCCTTAAACGCTTTTTTTACCCAGTTTTTCAGCCAGCCTTTTTCAACCGCATCTACCACATATTTTGAATCAGAGATGACTTCAACTTCCCAGCCAGGCTTTTTAATCGCTTCCAATCCTACAATCACAGCCAATAGTTCCATTCTGTTGTTGGTGGTCATACGAAATCCTTGAGCCAACTCTTTGCGCTGCCCTTGATAATCCAAAATTGCACCATAACCCCCATTTCCGGGATTTCCTTTTGCGGCACCATCTGTGTAAATACGAATCATAATTAAAAGGCTCATTTAATAATAGATTGGAAATATGATTTTCTTACCTTAGACACCACATAACCCCTTATAAATTGGACATCCACTCCATGAATATCCGGAACTCAATATCTCCCATAGCAGGAAAATTGGCTATTCTCACCGTAATCTCTTTCCACACTCCGTAACCGTTACCCAAGATCATCTTTTGCGCTAATGCCCTTTTCTTTAATTCTATCGGATCTGAGGTTTTTAAGGTGATCACCGTAGGAGATCTCAAAGAAGCATTGGAAACCAACCAATCCAAAGTTCCATTGGACTGAATGATTGAATTCAAGCCAACCATTCGATCTCGTAATCGTCTATCAGTAACTACTATAGAGGGTCCTGCGGCCAGCGTTCTCCAAAGTAAATAAATATTCAATACGTTGGGTGTATAATGGGTTTGCTCCTTGCGGGCATGCTCAACTAGGTTTAAAAAGCTATTGTAGTGTGACCGTTCTCCCAATAGACGCCCGCGCTCAATGGCTGCAGGCGAAACGATCAATAAGCCCAATCCTGCGGGTAGTCCCAAGCATTTTTGGCAAGAGGCAAACCAATAATCTGCTAATTGAAAATTCAAAATGACCCCTCCTAATGCGGAGGTCGCATCTACCGCAATTAACTGATGAGGCAAACGTCGTGAAAACAGTTCCTGCAAAACGTTCTGATTTACCCTAGTTCCATTAGAGGTCTCACAAGCTGTGACACAGAGCCATTCGGCTGAGGAATTGATTTGATCGGTGGGTAAAGATGCATTAATATCAAAAGGAGATTTGATGACTTCAATCCCCAAATTTTCGGTAGTATAGGCCCATTTCAATCCAAACGCACCATTAAAAAAATGTTGACTGGTCTTACTTGTGAGGGATTGGGGTAATATTTCCCAGGCCTCAGTAGCGGAGGAAATAAAAATAATATCATAGTCATCTGGCACGTTCAACTGGGATCTCAGTTGTGATTTGGCAGCAAATGACAATTCCATAAAATCAGGACTCCTATGATTGACGGACAAAATACCTGTATCGTAAGCATCCTTTACCAAACTCGGAATACTCGGATGAATCGTGGAAGGTCCAGGATAAAATGAAGTCTGCTTCATTGATGGCAGAAATAGTCCAGTGCCAATGTATATCCTTTGAGTCCTAAACCGCTAATGACCCCAACCGCGACGGCACTGACATGACTGTGATTTCTGAAAGCTTCACGGGCGTAAATATTAGATATGTGTACTTCCATTACGGGTGCTTTGATAGAGGATATCGCATCTCGTATGGCAATAGAGGTATGAGAGTAGGCCGCAGGATTAATTATGATCCCATCCACCTCAAATCCTAGTTCTTGAATTTTAGAAACAATTTCACCCTCCGCATTTGACTGATGATAGCTCAAATCCACCTGATTATATTTTGATTTGAGTTGGGCAAAGAAAGTGTCAAAATCTTCATGGCCATAAATGTCCGTTTCTCTTTTACCTAGTAAATTTAAATTTGGTCCGTTAATGATAGCTATTTGCATGTCCTGATTACTTTTGCTTTCTAATGAGTTGGAATCTCTATATCAAACAGTTCAAGAATTACCTAAAGCTAGAAAGAGCTTTAGCAACAAATTCTATTGATGCCTATACGAGAGACGTTACAAAATTAATGGAGTTTTTGGATATGAGTAAAAAAATTCAAGATCCATTGCAAGTCAAGCCCATTGATTTATTGGATTTTATTAAATTCATCCATGAATTAGGGCTTTCTCCCTACTCACAAGCAAGAATAGTTTCAGGCATCAAAGGATTTTACAAATACCTTTCTTATGAAAAATTTATATCAGTCGATCCTTCAGAACTACTCGAACTTCCAAGATTAGGCAGAAAACTTCCAGATACCTTAAGTATTCATGAGATTGATCAATTATTTGAGGCCATTGATATGAGTAAAGCCAGCGGACCCAGAGACCGCGCCATGGCTGAAACTCTTTACAGTGCTGGATTGCGGGTTTCCGAATTAGTCACCTTAAAAATTAGTAATATTTATGATGACGTTGGGTTTCTTCGTATTTTGGGGAAGGGGAACAAAGAGCGTTTAACTCCCATAGGAAAAAGTGCCTTGAAATTTATTAAATTCTATCAGTATGAGGTTCGCAATCATGTGCAAATAAAACCTGGCCATGAGGATTACTTGTTTTTGAATAGATTGGGTAGTAGAATATCAAGAGTAAGTGTTTTTACCCTTATTAAAAATTTAGCCCTGCGCGCTGGTATTCGCAAAAAAATCAGTCCGCATACCTTTCGCCATTCCTTTGCTACACATCTCATAGAAGGCGGTGCCGACCTAAGAGCGGTTCAAGAAATGTTAGGACATGAATCTATTACGACTACCGAAATTTACACACATTTGGATCGTGATTATTTAAAACAAATGATAAAGGAATTTCATCCAAGAAGTTAATGTACGCACTCCTCAAAAAAGCCTTATTCCTTCTTTCTGCTGAAAAAGCACATTCATTAACAATGTACTTGCTTCAAATAAGCTTCAAAATTCCAGGCGTCAAAAATATTATCAGACATCTCTTCACAATAAGCTCAAAAAAAATTGAGCAAACATTATGGGGAATTACATTCCCAAATCCCGTGGGTTTGGCTGCTGGATTTGATAAAAATGCTGATTATTTACATGAATTATCTTGTTTTGGGTTTGGCTTCATCGAAATTGGAACCGTAACGCCTTTACCCCAATCAGGGAATCCAAAGCCAAGATTATTTAGACTCATTACGGATCAGGCCATCATCAATCGAATGGGATTTAATAATAAAGGCGTAAAGTCCGTGGTTGAACAATTAAAAAATCGGCCAAAAAATTTGATTGTAGGAGGTAATATTGGGAAGAACAAAAATACACCCAACGAGAAAGCCTCCGCAGATTACATCGCCTGCTTCGATGCCTTATTTGACCATGTTGACTATTTTGTCATCAACGTAAGTTCTCCCAACACACCTAATTTGCGTGAATTACAAGATAAAAAACCATTAACTGCGCTTATAAAATCTGTGCAAGAGAGAAACAAATTAAAGAAAATACCTAAACCACTACTCCTTAAAATAGCACCGGATTTAAGTGATGATCAGCTTATAGACATTTTGACTATTTGTGATGAAACCCAATTGGATGGCCTTATTGCTACCAATACCACCCTGTCAAGAGAACCTTTGAAGGAACACCCGGAAGTGATCAAAAACATGGGCGCTGGTGGATTAAGTGGCTTGCCCTTAGCTGATCGATCCACTGAAGTAATCAAATTCCTGCGATCAAAAAATAAAAATATCCCGATCATTGGTGTTGGGGGTATCGGCGATGTGAGCAAGGCATTAGAAAAGATAGATGCCGGAGCAAATCTGATTCAAATTTATTCTGGATTTATATTTAAAGGTCCCACCTTGATTAAAAAAATAAATGAAGCACTGACCACAATAGGGCGTAACAACTAAATGCCTTATTTTTGTTTCCGAATTGATCTATGCGTAATAACAGCTTTAAGTCTAAACCCAAAGAGAAGAAACCCTTCAAACTGAAAACTTCATTTTTTTCAGATAAGAAGGCTAAAATTATTTTGGGCATTACCCTCTTGTTTACTGGGATGTTTTTGTTGTTGGCCTTCTTATCGTATCTCAGGCATGGCCCCGCTGATCAAAGTGTGGTATCCGCTTTTTTAGACACCAAAATAAAAGACTCCGGCGAAGACGTAGCCAATTTATTCGGAGTAATGGGTGCATTGGCAGCCCATTATTTTATTTTCAACTGGTTTGGCTTAGGGGCATTTCTTGTTCCCTTTTTTCTCCTCAATTTAAGCGTGACTGTTTTGGGGTATCATGAAATATTCAAAATTCAAAAATCTTTCATCTTTACGGTCTTCTATTTAGTCTGGCTGACCCTTCTCTCCGGTTACATCGTTTTGAATCTAAGCGACCCTGGGGTATTGGGCTTCCTTTGTGGAGGGATTGGCTATGAATTGGCCTGGCTCATGAATAGCCTGCTAGGTTGGGGCTCTGGATTCCTGATTTTATTGTTATTAGTAATTTTTAATGTCTATTTCTTCAATATTACCCATCTTCATACGTTATCAAGATGGAGTGATGGTTTACATACATTATGGCTTTCGCTTACAAATACTTTGAAAAATCAAGAAAATACAGAGGTACAAACCGATGAGGATATGAAATCTGTCATTGCTAAAGTGAAAGAAGAAGTAGCACTCGAAGACGAATTAGAAGCAGGAAATGGCACTGAAGGGGAAGTAGAAGTAATTGAAAAAATACTTTCTAATGCTACCAATGAAATAGAATTAAGCGTTGACGATCAACCCAAAAAAGAACCCCTCAATGCGACGGCTCTTGACCTTATCGTTGAACCAGAAAAAGCTGAAATTGAAGTAGTAAAACCAGAATCCTTAGCACTAGAGGTAAATACAACACCGATAGAAGAGAAAGTAGCTGATCAATCTGAAAACTATGATCCTACCTTAGATTTACCCAGATATCAATATCCTACGGTTGATTTATTGACAGAATATCCAGTAAAAGACGTAAAGGTTAGCAAGGAAGAATTAGAGTCTAATAAAGACAATATCCTCAGCACGCTCATCAATTTTAAAATAGCCATTTCAAGTATTAAAGCGACTATAGGACCTACCGTAACCCTCTATGAAATTGTTCCAGAGGCAGGCGTCAAAATCTCTAAAATAAAAAACCTCGAAGACGATATTGCACTCAGTCTTTCTGCCTTAGGCATACGCATTATCGCACCGATTCCGGGAAAAGGAACCATTGGTATTGAAGTGCCCAATAAAAATCGCGAAATGGTCAGTGCCAAATCGGTTATTACTACAGAAAAATTCTTAAAGTCTGATTATGAATTACCCATTGTCTTAGGTAAAACCATCTCAAATGAGGTCTTTGTCACGGACCTCTCCAAAATGCCCCACTTGCTTATGGCTGGCGCAACAGGGCAAGGAAAATCAGTGGGTTTAAATATCATATTGGCCTCGCTCATTTACAAAAAGCATCCTTCTCAACTGAAGTTTGTCTTGGTGGATCCTAAAAAAGTAGAATTGACCTTATTCAATAAAATTGAAAGACATTTTTTAGCAAAATTACCAGAAACGGATGAAGCCATTATCACAGATACAACCAAGGTAGTCAATACCCTCAATTCTTTATGTATTGAAATGGACGCTCGATATGATTTACTTAAAGATGCCGGATGCCGAAATCTTAAGGAATACAACAAAAAGTTTGTCAATCGCCGACTCAATCCAAAAAAAGGACATAAATATTTGCCCTATATTGTTTTGGTCATCGATGAGCTTGCGGACCTTATGATGACCGCAGGAAAAGAAGTAGAAATGCCGATCGCCAGACTGGCCCAGTTGGCCAGAGCCATTGGTATTCACCTCATCGTGGCCACTCAGAGACCCTCCGTAAATGTGATTACTGGAATTATTAAAGCTAATTTTCCCGCAAGACTTTCATTCAGGGTTACCTCAAAAATTGATTCTAGGACTATATTAGACACGGGTGGAGCAGAGCAACTTGTAGGTATGGGTGATATGCTACTCTCTTTGGGATCCGATATGATTCGTTTACAATGTGCCTTCTTAGATACGCCTGAAGTTGAAAATATATGTGATTTTATAGGTGAGCAACAGGGATATAGCTCAGCCTATATGCTCCCTGAATATCTAGGAGAAGAAAATAGCTCAAGTGTCACTATTGATCTTTCAGATAAAGATGTCATGTTTGATGATGCCGCGAGACTTATTGTGTCACATCAGCAAGGAAGTACCTCTCTGATCCAGAGAAAAATGAAGTTAGGATACAACCGAGCGGGTCGTATCATTGATCAATTGGAAGCCGCTGGAATTGTGGGCCCTTTTGAAGGAAGTAAAGCCCGAGAAGTATTGATCAGCGATGAATATAGTTTAGAACAAAAATTAACTGAGTTAAATAAGTAATAAATTTATTAGCAAGACTAAGTACTGAGAATATGAAAAAACTAAGTTTAGGATTGATTGTTTTTATGGTGACATTCAATAGCTCTGCCCAATTTGATCCCGAAGCAGAATTAATACTTGAGAGCATGAGCAAAAAATATAAATCTAAATCAGCCTTCATGTCCACTTTTCAGCAAAATCTAATCAACGAAATATCCACTATCGATGAATCAATTTCAGGCACCGTTTATGTCAAGGGAGATAAATACAAACTTGAAATTGCTGGACAAACAATTTTCAATGATGGTCAAGACCTTTGGTCTTACAGCGAAGAGATTATGGAAGTAACCGTCAGTACTTATGATAAGGAGGAACAAGAAATCTCCTTGACCAATATCTGGGATCTCTACAAAGAAGGATATAAATACGGATTGAACGTCCCCGATGCCCAAGGGAATTGGGTAATTGACTTAGAGCCTATTGAAAGAGGAGTAGAAGCTTTTTATAAAATCCGCATGGTTATTTCCAATGAATATGACTTAAAGAGTTTTAGAATTTTTGAAGAGTCCGGAAATCAGTACAATTACACCATTACTAAACTCATAGATCGGTCAGATCTTACTGATGATTTTTTCACTTTTGATCTTGCAAAATATCCTGAGGTAGAGCTCATAGATTTTAGATAATTTTAACTATTATGTCTATGAAGAAGAGACAACTATTTGACCACATTAAAAGTAAAAAATCTTTCCTTTGCGTAGGTTTGGATCCTGATTTAGAAAAGATTCCCAAACATCTTCTAGAAACCGAAGACCCCATTTTTGAATTCAATAAAGCCATTATTGATGCTACCCTCCCTTATGCGATTGCCTATAAGCCCAATGTGGCGTTTTATGAATCTTTGGGCATTTATGGTTGGCAAGCCTTAAAAAAAACGATAGAATATATCCCCCAAGAAGTGTTTACCATTGCTGATGCCAAGCGAGGTGATATCGGTAATACCTCTAACAAATATGCAGAGGCATTTTTCAAAAAAATGCCATTTGATGCCATTACCTTATCTCCCTACATGGGTCAAGATTCTGTAACCCCCTTTTTAAATCACAAGGATAAGTGGGCCATCCTATTGGCTTCAACCTCAAATGTCGGTGCGCTGGATTTTCAAGAATTAATGATCGAAAACAGTGGCGGACAAAAAGTTTATGAGAAAGTAATTGAAATCAGCTCCCAATGGGGTTCTGATCAAAACTTAATGTACGTCGTGGGAGCTACCAGAGTGGATACCTTAACCCACATAAGGAAGATCATCCCCAATCATTTTTTATTAATACCAGGTGTGGGTGCACAGGGTGGTGACTTGGACATGGTTTGCAAATATGCCATGAACGATTCTGGAGGCCTACTTATCAATTCAGCCAGAAGCATTATTTATGCCGATAGCACGGTTGATTTCGCGCATCATGCGGGTTTGGCTGCTGCTGAATTACAGAAACAAATGGCTGCAGCCATGCTGAAATATAAAAAATGGTAGCTTTGATTTTTTTTTGATAGCGGATATCCCAAATCAATCATCATTTGCGATAATCAAAAGATGATCTCAAAGAAAATCGCTTATTTTTTTTATCCCCCCTCTATAACCCTCAAATATTTTCTCGCTTTCATTAGAGTCAAGGAGTCATTAACTTTGCGTAAATAAATTAAAAAAATGGAAAAACCTGTAATCATATTTGGAGCCAAAGGCATTGCAAAAAGTGCACTTGAAATATTTCAAAGTAATGAGGTAACGGTCTATGGGTTTTTGGATGATGATAAATCTACCCATGAACAAACCATCAATGACATTCCCGTATTAGGGCTGACGGATGATCATGGATTTACTAAATTGATTGGTCAAAAATGCGAAGCTTTTATCGCATCTGATGATTACAAAATACGCACTAATTTGACTGAAATGCTTATCGAGTCGAGAAAAGTGATGCCTGTAAATGCGATTCACAATAACGCTCTTGTGGCTAAATCAGCAGATATGGGTCATGGAAATTTCATCAATGCCGGGAGTATCATTGGATCTGGAAGTGTCATTGGTCAACATTGTATCATCCATTCAGGAGTGATTATCGAGCAAGATGTAGTCATAGACGATTTTGTCCAAATAGGTGCAGGATCTATCGTCAATGCGGGAGTGATTATTGAGAAAAAAGCTTTTATTGGTACGGGGGTTGTAATAGTAGCCGGTGTTACCATAGGTGCAGGGGCTAGGATAGGTGCAGGGTCTGTAGTTATCGCAGATGTGGCAAAAAAAGAAACCGTTTTTGGCAATCCTGCTGCTAAAATAAAAAAATAAAGTAGCTCATCTTAAAAGCATCGTAGGAAACCTATTTTCAATAGATTGAAAGGTAATACGCTAGCATAAAATATTTGTTCTGAGTCATTTAAAATAAATATCTTTGAATCTCAAAGAAAATCACCGTACAATGATTTTGTTTTCATAATAATGCATCTCCCTTTGATTTGGTTTTTAATGCTGTTTCCAATACTCATTCTGGGACAGGAAATAGACTCCCTCCAAGATCATATGAGCCTAGGCATTTATCCAGCCATATCCTTTACGCCCGAAACAAATCTTTCATTTGGTGCCTTCGCACTCATGATCCTTAAAAATAAAAGTAATCCTACCCATTATACCCCTAATTTAATCAGTCCTAAAATGGCTTATACCTTAAATAATCAATTGATTTTAGGGCTTGAGGGTAGCTTTTTTACACAAAAAAATGGGCGGGTCAATACCGAAATTAAGTATTCTAACTATCCTGATTATTTTTTTGGGATAGGCAATGCAAACGATCCCAAGATTAAGGAGTTGTACAAGCGTCAATTTATGAGTACTCAGGGTTATGTGATGAAAGGAATAACTTCCACCCTATTTGCGGGTGCCTTATTTGATTTTGATTACAGTGTTTTACAAGATCTAATACCCAACGGACTGCTTAATCAAGAGGACCCGCAAGGCATAAGGGGGGGGCGTTCCGCGGGAGCCGGTATTGGGTTAACCTTTGATGATAGAGACCACCTCCTATATCCCCGTAAGGGAAAATTCATACAAGTAGGTGCCCGATGGCATGGATCAATAATTGGAAGCGATTATCAATATCAACATTTCTTTTTCGATTATCGTCAATATCAAACTTTTTTTAGTGATCAACGTGTTCTCGCCTTTCAACTCTCAGCGCAATTTAATCAAGGTAATATCCCGTTTTATAAATTGTCTAAACTGGGAGGCAAGGATTATTTGCGCGGTATTGATAATGCCAATTTATATACAGCTCAACATTCTTTTTATGGCCAAATTGAGGGTAGACAACATTTATTTTGGCGGTTGGGGGGCGTGCTTTTTGCTGGGATTGGTGATGTTTTCGACCATCTTAAAGAGCTCGATGTGGAGAATCTAAAAGTTAATTATGGCATTGGTGGCCGATTTCAGGCCTTGAAGGAGCAATCCTTAAATATCCGTCTTGATTTAGGCTTTACCAATAATGGACAATCTGCTATTTATTTTTCTATAAAAGAAGCCTTCTAATTTTTCTCATTTTTATTTAAAAGAGCTTCTACTGCCTTTTTAAGTTCTCCAATCGCATTACCAAAATGGTTCTTGGTCGTTTGCCATTTTTCTTGACCCGTATACGTGTTGAATTCTTCTTCTAGCTTTTCCTTCCGGATTTTCAGTAATTGGATCGTCTTTTCTAACTCATTGCGCACCTCCTTGGAAGATGAGGTGGTTTCATTGATCAATAAATCTATTTTATGGCCCAATTCTCTGAGAATTGCCTCCACCTTACCTCTTGACTGATCTTCCATTTTTTTATATAAAATTAATTCTATTTATTCGTAAATATTTATATTTCACAGATCTAATCCATCAAATAATCTTTTAGTCCTTCAATTCTTATAATTTCTTTGAATAATTTGAAGTGCTGGCTTGCCTTGTGGCGTAAAATTAGGGTCATGAATACCTCCCGCGTTTTTCTTAAAATGCCATTTCCATAAGAATCCTCCTGCAAACCAAGGCTCCTGCCAAAAGGCATCAAATAGGGCCTGATAAGCGATTGATTGACTGCTCATACTTATGATTTCTTGATTCAACTCCCAATGATTGCCTGCGCTGCCCAAGACGCTTTGATAACCATATTCGGTAAAAAGAATAGGTAGATCGTAGCTCAAAGACATACTTTTCAAGTCTAAAGAGATCGGTTTCCATGCCTTCCGTAATTGGTCAATACTCGGATTGGCATCCTCTAATAAGGGAAAATAAGCATCAATACCAATAAAATCTAAATCCTCCCAAAAATCTATATTTTGATAATTATCCCAGTTGGCAGCATAGGTAATAGGTCCTCTATAAAGAGACCTTACTTTTGCAATGAGTTGTTTCCAAAAAAGGCTTCTCTTTTGAACGGACATACGATATTCAGTCCCGATACAGAAAAGATCAACTTGAAGAGAATCTGCAACCTGAGCATAAGTTATGATATAATTTTCATAAGACTGCTCCCATGCGTGCCATTCAGATTCGGTTTGTAAGTCAAAACTACCCGGCCAACCTTCGCCCTGGACCCAAACATGTGGTTTAATCATGACCTTCATCCCTTTAGTTTGCGCTCGATGGATCATAGCGATCACCCCTTTCTTCGTTTCGCCCCACCACTGATTAGATACATTTGAAATAACTATATTCTGAACGCGAGGGGTAAAACCGTAAGGAATGATGGCTACCCAATTACTCCCTGATGAATCTAAGGCATCAAACATTAAAAGATCAGTTGCCTTAGGGGGAGCAACCAGGCTGATACCATTGATCTTATCTATTTTTTTGGGGCTCCAGATTCTTTTTTGGGCGAAAAATATGAGGGTACAAAATAGGATACCTAAGATACCCCAACGCATTATTCTTTCCTGATGATCTTCGCTCCAAGTTGATTGAGCCGCTGATCTATAAATTGGTAACCTCTATCTATTTGTTCTATATTATGAATTTCACTGGTCCCTTGGGCCGATAATGCTGCGATGAGTAATGAGACTCCCGCTCTGATATCGGGCGAAGTCATCGCAATAGATTTTAAGGCAACCTTACGGTCAAGACCAATTACGGTAGCCCTGTGTGGATCACATAAAATGATTTGGGCACCCATATCAATGAGTTTGTCTACAAAAAATAATCGGCTTTCAAACATCTTTTGATGTATCAATACCGTCCCTTTGGCTTGCGTGGCAGTAACCAAGGCAATACTCAATAAATCTGGTGTGAATCCTGGCCAAATGGCATCAGAAACGGTTAAAATAGATCCATCGATATAGGACTCAATTTCATAATGATCTTGAGCTGGAATATAAATATCATCTCCTCTAAAAATTAACTCAATACCCAACTTTCTGAAAGTGTCAGGAATCAATCCAAGTTGATCTATTCTCGCATTTTTAATGGTTATTTCAGATTGGGTCATCGCCGCCAGGCCAATAAAACTTCCTATTTCAATCATATCTGGAAGTAATGTATGGTCTGTCCCCTTCAACCCATTGACCCCTTGAATTTTAAGTAAATTAGAGCCTACTCCTTCAATGATCGCACCCATTCTAACCAGCATATTACATAACTGCTGTAAATAAGGCTCACAAGCAGCATTGTAAATCACGGTCTCTCCCTTTGCCATAACTGCAGCCATGACCAAATTCGCTGTTCCGGTTACAGAAGCCTCATCCAAATGCATGTAGGTCCCTTTGAGATGCTTCCCATCTACGGTATAAAATCCTGCGTTTCCGTCATAGTGAAAGGTGGCTCCTAACTTTTCGAACCCTACAAAATGAGTATCTACCCTCCGCCTACCAATTTTATCTCCCCCAGGCTTCGGCATTTTTCCGATCCCGAACCTACCTAAAAGGGGCCCTAATAACATAATCGATCCTCTCAAGGTAGCTGCTTTCTTGAGAAATTGATCCGTTTCTAAATAATCTAAATCAACATTTTTAGCGGTAAATTTATAAGCATTGACATCCGTCTTTTCCACTTCAACGCCAAAGTCGATCAATAACTCGATGAGGCTTTTTACATCCCTGATCTCTGGAACATTATGGATATGAACCGTCTCGTCCGTTAATAATACTGCGGAGATTACTTGGAGCGCTTCATTTTTCGCCCCTTGTGGAGTGATCTCTCCTGACAAACGGGTGCCGCCTTCTACTAGAAAAGATGCCATTATTAGCGTCTACGTTTGATCTGATTAGGATTCGGCCTTCTATTCTGATTCTGATTTTTATTCTGATTCTGATTTTTATTCTGATGAAAGGGTCTAGGCCTGTTTCTATTGAAATTTTCTTTTCTCGAAGAATCAAATAATTTAAACTCTATGACTTCTTCAAGATCCATTTTTAAATGATCATCAGATAGCCTTTCGATCGTTTTCATAATGAGTTGATCACTTATCTCTTCCTTATTCCATGTCTGATAAAATGACTTCATAAGGCGGCCGATCGCAATCACGGCGCCTTTCACCTCTTGCTCATTGGTAAGCTTCATGGCGTTTTCGATGAGTATTTCTAAGCTACGCCCATAATGCTTGAATTTTATTTTATTGTATGTATAGATCACTCTGTCGGGCTTTTTAATCAATACTTCCGGAGCCGGTGGCTCGTAAGGTCCCTTCACTTCCAACTTAAATCCAGAGATAATGAATAAGTCATCCCATACCTTGTGATCATATTCAGGTACATCTTTCACATTAGGATTGATGCTTTTCATCAACTCTACCAATGTAGCAGCGTAACTATTGCGCTTTTCTTGATCTTCAATTGTGGCTAAATAAGCGACCATTCGCTGTACATTCCTGCCGTATTCTCGTAAAATTAAATGTTTACGTTCTGTATTATATTCCATTGCTTCCATATTACTTGCAAAAATAGGTATTTTAAAAGAATTATTGGTTCATTAAATTTTCTATCTCATCTATTTCGATAGGAATATCTTCCATTAAGTTGATATTCCCATTTTCTGCTATCAAAATATCGTCTTCCAACCGGACGCCAAATCCCTCTTCTGGCAAATAAATACCTGGTTCCACCGTGAAAACCATTCCCGCTGCCACTTTTTTGTTTGCAATACCAACATCATGAACATCTAAACCTAAATGATGTGAGGTCCCATGCATAAAGTATTTTTTATAGGCAGGCCATTTTGGATCTTGGCTTTTTACCTCTTTTGAAGTCAATAAGCCTAAAGTCAAAAGTTCTTCCGTCATCATCGTCCCTACTTTTAGATGATATTCAGAAATCAAACATCCTGGACTCAACAAATCCGTTGCTCCATTTTTAACCCGAAGTACGGCATTGTATATCTGTTTCTGCCTTGCTGAAAATTGACCATCAACCGGGATGGTTCGCGTCATATCTGCATTGTAATTTCCATAAGTTGCCCCTACATCCATGAGTAATAAGTCACCGGTATTTAATTTTTGATCATTCATCGTATAATGTAAAATACAGGCATTGGTACCCCCTGCGATGATGGGCTCATAAGCAAACCCCGTAGCTCGATTTCTTAAAAAATGGCGCAAATACTCTGCCTCCACTTCAAATTCCCAAACATCCGGCCTCACAATGGGCAAAATGGCCCGGAACCCCAATTCTGTGATACGACAAGCCTCTTTAATCAGATCGATTTCAACATCAGATTTAATCATTCTTAGGTCATACAACAAGGGTGCCAAACGGTTGAATTGATGCAATGGATAATCTTTCTTCACTTTTTTAGTAAAGCGCTCATTGGCCGTCTGAACTTTAGTTTCGGCTCTCAAATGCTCATTCTGATATAAATATAGTTGATCGCATTCGGTAAGGATTTCTTTTAACGAAGCTTCAAAGTTAGAAGTCCAATGAATCTCTTCGATACCCGACAAGGCAGTCCCTTCTTCTTTTGATAATTTGTGACCCTCCCATACCGCAATATGTGCATTGGTCTCTGTCAGAAAGAGTTGTGCTCTCAACTTCTCATTGGGGTGGTCAGGGGCGAGTACCAAGATTGAATCTTCTTGATCAATACCCGTCAAATAGAATAAATTACTGTTTTGCTTAAACGGTAGGGTACCGTCGGCATTCGTCGGCATTCGATCGTTGGACAAGAGAATCACCACTGAATGAGGGGGTAGACGCTCACTTAATCGCTGTCTATTTTCAACAAAAAGGTGGGCATCTATTTTGTGATATCTCATGATACTTGAAGCTAAGTTTAAAATTTATTTGACATTAATCAAAACACTAAGGAAGACGTGCTATAAGTGATTTTACTGGGATTTTTTCGGCACAATCAAAATGTTTTTCAGGACAGTCCTTGGATCCATGGATCCCACAGGGCCGGCAAGTTAATTTTTGAGAATTCTCTATGACGGTGCGATCATCGGCCAATGGACCGAAACCAAACGCTGGAATGGTTGAACAAAATATCGCTGTGGTCGGAGCATTCATGGCGGATGCCAAATGCATGGGTGCCGAGTCATTCATATAATTCATCAAAGCACCTTCCATCAGGGCAGCCGATTGTAGTAAATTTAAGGTCCCGCATAGGTTTACTACGCCCGAATGGGTTTGTTGTTGGATCTCATTTCCTAGTTTTTTATCATCAGGACCACCAATGATATAAATGGTCAACTGGGATTCAATGGCCTCAACAAAAGCAATCCACTTATGTACCGGAAACTGCTTGGTTTTCCATACCGAAGCCGGTGCAACCGTAATATAGGATGTTGCTTTATACTTTTCAATAGAGGCAAACGTAGCCCTACTCACCTGTAATTTTGGCTTCAACTTAGCTAGGGTACCAAAGGGCTTCAATAATTCCAAATTTCTATCCACCTCATGAACTTGATCCGTCAATGAATGGGCAATGGCATGGTCAAAACTCCACGAAAAGGGATTTTTATCGAATCCTATTTTGACTTTAGCATGGGCCAATAGGGTCAGTAAACCCATAGAATAAAACCTTTGAACATTAATGATTACATCATAGTTTACTTTTCTAACTTCTCTGATCAGTTTAATTAAATTCTTAATTTTCTCCTTTTTGTCCCAGATCAAAATGTTTTGTATTCTTGCGTCTTCGGCAAGTAAGCTTTCATTTCCTTTCCTAACCAAAAAATCTATAGCTACTTTTGGGGAAAATAAGCGCATTTGCGCAATCAAAGGCATGGCAAGAACCACGTCCCCAATAAAAGCAGTTTGAATGATGAGTATGCGATTGGGTCTCATAATCAGCTAAATTAATCAATCCAATGATCCAAAAACAATTATTCCACGGAACTAAAAAAGAGAATAAAATATTTTAGTCAAAATACTTAGGCTTAATCAACAGATGCAGGAATATCATTACAGCGAATTACCCAATGGAGTGAGAACCATTCATAAAGAAATCAATTATACCAAAATTGCCCATGTAGGCATCATGCTGGATATTGGTAGTAGAGATGAAGACAGTACCCAGAAAGGCATTGCCCATTTCTGGGAACACATGGCCTTCAAAGGAACTCATAAAAGAAAATCATTCCATGTTATCAATAGATTGGAATCACTTGGAGGAGAACTCAATGCATACACCACAAAAGAAAAAATTTGCTTTTATGCCTCTATTTTAGATATTCACATAGAAAAAGCCGTTGAGCTCCTGATTGATATTGTATTCAATTCAGCTTTTCCAGAGAAACAGATTGAAAAAGAACGCCAAGTCATTCTTGAAGAAATGTCCATGTATCAAGACACGCCTGAAGATGCCATAATGGATGAATTTGATGAAATCATCTTCGATGAACACCCTTTGGGATGTAATATTTTAGGAACAGAGCAATCGGTCAAATCCATCTCAAAAGCTGATTTTATCCAATTTATTAAAGGCCATATTAATTTCGAGAAAATCGTATTTTCAAGTCTAGGTAATATTTCCTCAAAAAAAATAGATCGACTGATCAACAAGCATTTGGCTCCTCTGGAAGCGCAATTGAGTACCCAAAAAAGGCCTGTTTTCAATGGTTATCAAGCCCATCATCAGTCAAAAAATAGAGAAATCTCACAAGTACACCACCTTATGGGATTGCCTACTTACAGCCTACATGATCCCAAACGCATTCCTTTTTATTTATTAACGAATATTCTAGGTGGGCCCGCCATGAACTCAAGATTAAACTTGAGCCTTCGAGAAAAACACGGATTTGTTTACGGAGTGGAGGCCCAATTCTTATCCTATACGGATATTGGACTTTTCAGTATTGGTTTTGCGACGGACCCCTCCAATTTCAAACGGAGTAAAGCGCTGGTCCTACAAGAAATAAAGAAACTTCAAAATCAAACACTCAGTGAGGGGCAACTTCGTGCTGCCAAAGGGCAACTCAAAGGGCAGATGGCTATGTCTGAAGAAAATAACAATGCCATGATGTTGATGATGGCAAAAAGTCTTTTGGACCTAAATAAAATCCCCTCTCTGGATGAAGTTTTTAAAAAAATTGACCTCATTACTGCCCTCGAACTTAGAGAAATCGCCGAGGAGGCATTACAAGTTGACCAAATGAGTTCATTGACTTTTATGCCTCATTAATTAACCTAATTAGATTTAAATTATGGATTTCCTTCCGGCAAGAATCAAGCAATATGTAGAGGCCAATAGTTCAACTGAAGACCCCTTGTTAAAAGAAATTACCAGAGATACCCATCTTCACGTTTTAAATCCAAGGATGCTCAGTGGCCATTTTCAAGGAAGACTCCTCTCCTTTTTAAGCCATATGCTACGACCTCAACAAATTCTTGAAATTGGAACCTTCACGGGCTATGCAACCCTCTGCTTGGCCGAAGGATTGGCCTTAGATGGCACCATCACTACTATTGATATCAATGAAGAAATCGCTTCGAGAACGAAAGCTCATTTCTCAAAATCACGTTTCAACCATCAAATCATCACCAAAACCGGTGATGCACTTAAAATTATTCCCAAACTTGAAGCCTACTGGAATCTCGTATTCATTGATGCCGATAAAGAGAATTATTTGACCTACTATGAAATGGTACTCCCTAAATTAAAGCCCGGGGGTTTTATTATTGTCGATAATGTATTGTGGGACGGAAAAGTTATTGATGAAAATGAAACAGATAAAAAAACAAAGTCTTTGAAATTATTTAACAATTTTGTTCATCAAGATGCGAGGGTTGATAATCTCTTGCTTCCCATTCGAGATGGTTTAATGATCCTGAGAAAAAAATGAAAATTAATTTCTTCATAATATGCCTTCTACATGTATTCACCCTTCTGGCCAATGGTACACCTGTGGTTACCAAAGAAGTTGAGTTTGGTAACATGAAACTTGTTTTATCTAGAAATGTAATGGCTGAGATTCAAAAGCAAGTCAATTCACTTACCAGCAGTCCTAAGTATTATCAAATGAAGGTAGACCGCATGCTACTCTATTTTCCTGTTATAGAACGCGTTTTCAAGGAAGAAGGGGTTCCTGATGATTTTAAATACCTTGCTATTCAGGAAAGCGGATTGGTCTCCGATGCGGTCTCCTCGGCTGATGCCGTTGGGTTTTGGCAATTCAAAGATTTCACAGCGCGTGAAGTAGGCTTACGCGTAGATAACCAGATAGACGAAAGAAAAAATATCGTCGCTTCATCTCGTGGAGCTGCAACGTATCTGAAAAGACACAATTTCTTAGTAGACAATTGGATTTATGCCATGTCTGCCTATCAAGCAGGGATGGGAGGCGCTCGCAAATACATGGATAAATCAAACTATGGTGCAAGAAAATTAGAAATTAATTCTTCTACCCATTGGTATGTGAAGAAATTCATCGCTCATAAAATCGCCTTTCAAGATCGGGTCAATGAGAAGCATTCTCAAAACTTATCTCTGATTGAATTCGAAAAGGGGGCGAACAAAAATCTGAGTCGGATAGCCAAGGAATTTGAACTTGATGTGGATTTAATCAAAACATACAATAAATGGATCCGCACTGGAGAAATTCCTGAAGACAAAACCTATGTCGTATTGATTCCTACTCAGCAAAAAGTCAAAAACAAAACGTTGTCCGAAGTCGTAGCAGAAATTGAACCCAAACCTGCCGTAGAAAGGACCAAGATTGAAGAAAAAATATATCCTTCTGAAATGGTACCCAGCCTCTCAGATGTTAATTCCAAGCACTTAAAATTTAATAGCTTAACGGCTATTTTATCAGGTAATTCTAATAACCTTAATTCCTTTGCTGCCGAAGCAGGGATTTCAATCAAACTGCTTATCAAATACAATGACCTCAAGCCTCAGGACCCAATAAAAGCGAATACTATTTACTATCTCGAGTCCAAAAAATCGAAATCCAAAATTGGTTTTCATGTCGTAGAAAAATCAGAAACCCTTTGGTCCATTTCCCAGAACTATGCTCTACGACTCAATAAATTAATGACTATGAATCGTATAACTTCAAATGAAAAAATAGAAATTGATAGGGTTTTATGGCTCAATGCGAAAAGACCTAAAAATACGCCCATTCAATACCATAAGAAAGAGCAAAAAAAAGAAATGAATGCTGCAACGATCGACATTGAGGAGCTACCAGAAAAGTCAGATAAAATCATTCAAACCTCTACAACATTGAAAAAAAAAATATCTCCAGTCAAAAATATTCATACTGTCGTGGAAGGAGAATCGCTCTGGTCTATTGCTCAAAAATATAATGTGTCAGTAAAAGACCTAAGAACCTTTAATGAAATCAATGAAAATGATGCCTTGAACATCGGCCAAGAATTATATATATTTTCGACTCAAAAAGAACCGCCTAAATCAAGCAAATCGAATATTTATACAGTCCAAGCAGGAGACTCTTTTTATAGTATTGCGGTTAAACATAATATGACTGTCAAGGACTTAATGCGACTCAACAGACGCATCAATGATGTAGTAATGATCGGAGACAAGCTCAAAGTTTACCCCAACTAATACTCAAAATCCAGTCCCAGCTTATCTTTTAGTTTTTGAAGCAAGGGCTGCTCTTTTACCATAAAATCGTATTTGTCCTTGCTGGTATAAAGTTTGTCTTTTTTAGGGTCTTCTTTAACTTCTTTATGAACAATCAACTGGTCATTGGATAACGTTTCCCGTAAAAAATTAACCAACTCAACTTCAATTCGATCCAATATCGCAATCTCTAAAGAGCTATTCAACACGATAAGAGCATTCATGTCTTTTTTAGTTATTTGACGTGTCAAAATGAGCTGCTCCATTTCACTTACCACTTTCTTTTTACGTAATTCAATAAAACCCTTCCAAGCCTCTTGAAGTTCTCCTTCTGTAAATGCTTCATTTTTCAGTATTTTTTCCTTGTCCTCTTTGGGTGGGTGATCTTTCTTTTTCTTAAAAATCGAAGGGGTTTCTTTCTGTGTTGGGGATAGGCTGTCAGGCTTTGATTCTAAAGAAGGCGCAGCCGATTCCACTGTCTTCACTGGATCAATGTTTTCATCTTCCTTGACCTCTTGACGCACGCCGGGTGACTCAGTTTTATTTTTATTTAAAATCGAAGGAGTTTCTTTCTGTGTTGGGGATAGGCTGTCAGACTTTGATTCTAAAGAAGGCGCAGCCGATTCCACTGTCTTCACTGGATCAGTGTTTTCATCTTCCTTGACCTCTTGACGCTCTCCGGGTGACTTATTTTTATTTAAAATCGAAGGAGTTTCTTTTTGACTGAGAGATGACGTATCAGGGGCTTCTTTAGGTATCGATTGGTCTGTCTGCTTTTCTCTTTTTCCCTCGGCTATCTCTTTCAAATCAATTTTTTGATGAGGCATTGACCGATCATCTAAGTCAAGACTTTTTTTTTTACTACTTCCTCTGGTGCTGAAAGTTTGAAGGCTCGATCAAGTTGAGACAGCTTCATCAGGCAAAGTTCTATGTGAAGCCTTTGGTTTTTACTCTGTTTATAGCCCTGATCACATAGGTTAATCATATTTAATCCCGAAAGCAAAAATGAAGTAGATGACCGTTCAGCTTGATCTTTAAACTTATTCTTGACATTCTCCGAAACTTCTAACAAGACTAAGGTTGCTGGATTTTGACAAACCAATACATTCCTAAAATGTTGGGCCAAACCGATTAGAAAATTGTGCGCATCAAACCCTTTTTTTAGTATTTCATCAAACAGCACCAATGTTGCAGATAAATTTTGCTCGATAAAAAGATCCGACAGCTTAAAATAATAATCATGATCAAGAATATGTAGATGAGTGATCGTATTTTGATAAGTGATTTTTTTGTCTGAAGAAAAGGTGACAATCAAATCAAACATGGACAACGCATCTCGCAAAGCCCCATCTGACTTCTGTGCAATTAAATGCAAGGCATCATCATCATAACTAATCCCTTCTTTCTTCGCTATTTTTTTTAATTGGCCAACGATATCTTCGATTTCAATGCGGTTAAAATCATAAATCTGACATCTTGACAAGATCGTCGGAATAACTTTGTGTTTTTCTGTGGTAGCCAATATGAAGATGGCATATGAGGGCGGTTCTTCGAGTGTTTTTAAAAAGGCATTGAAGGCCTGATTAGACAACATGTGCACCTCATCAATAATATAAACTTTATATTTACCTTCCTGAGGGGGGTAGCGCACCTGATCAATTAAATTGCGAATATCTTCCACTGAATTATTGGATGCCGCATCTAATTCATAAATATTTAAATTGGCCGTATTTGCATCCCCATTTTGAGCTTCAAACCCATTGATCATTCGGGATAAAATTCGGGCACATGTAGTTTTTCCAACCCCTCGAGGACCACAAAACAATAGCGCTTGTGCCAATTGATTTTGCTCAATTGCATTCTTTAAAGTAGTGGTAATATGACCTTGACCTACTACCTCTTCAAACCCTAAGGGCCTGTATTTCCTTGCCGATACAACAAAACTCTCCATCTATCGTGCTATATTATGAAAAATTGGTCGTATTCAAAGACGAATTAGATAATAATTTACGAATTTGTATTAGATATTTTAAAGGCCTTTTTTTGTAGCAACGAAATCTTAAAAAAAATGAGCTCAGTGGTATTCAGTGGTATTCAGCAAATAGGCATCGGAGTAATCGATGTGAAAAAATCATGGAAATGGTACCGTAAATATTTTGGTATGGATATTCGTGTTTTTGAAGATGCCGCTGTCGCACATTATATGCTGCCCTACACCGGGGGTGAACCTCGCGAGAGGTATGCTGCGTTGGCACTAAATCTTCAAGGCGGTGGTGGCTTTGAGATATGGCAGTATACCCAACGTACTCCTCAACCACCCAAGCAAGAAATACAATTAGGAGATCTGGGTATTTTTTGTGTCAAAATACGTACTCGAAATATCCAAAAGACTTACCAATACTTTAAATCCGAAGGTTTGGATTTGATCGGTGAGTTAATGATTGATCCTAGAGGAATTTGGCATTTTTACCTCCGCGATCCAAACGGCAACATTTTTGATGTCATAGAGCAAGAGGCACCCTGGTTCAAAAATGAAAAAAAACATACAGGAGCGACTTATGGTGTGACCATTGGCTGTACAGATTTAACCAAGTCTATCTCTTTTTATCAAGATATTTTAGGCTACGACCAGGTACTTTATGAAGGCGAGGATGTATATGACGATCTACAAGGACTGCCCCTAAAAGAAGGGAAATACAAACGCGCCATTCTCACACATTCTCAAGCAAGAGCAGGCGCCTTTTCAGAATTGTTTGGACCCAGTGAAATAGAACTATTTGAATCCCAACACGCGGAAAAAACCAAAATTTTCCAAGACCGATTTTGGGGCGATTTAGGATTCATACACTTGTGTTTTGATGTCAACGGTATGGATGCTTTAAGAAAGCAGTGCGAAGCCAAAGGATATGCTTTTACGGTTGACAGCAGCGCCGCTCAAGAGGGGGCTTCTTTTGATATGGGTGAAGCAGCTGGATTCTTTTCTTACATTGAAGATCCCGATGGAGCCCTCATCGAATTTGTCGAAACCCACAAAGTACCCATTGTCAAAAAACTGGGATGGAACTTGAATTTAAAAGCGAGGACGGCTAGCAAGCCCTTACCTAAATGGATGCTTAAAGCCTTTGCTTTCAATCGTGTCAAAGATTAATCAAATCCATTGAGCACATTGAAAATAACTTTCATTCAAACCGGCGGGACTATTGATAAAGATTATCCGAAAACAAGAAACGGTTGGGCCTTTGAAATAGGTGATCCAGCCATCCTGCGCCTTTTGGAAAAACTGAATCCCTCGTTTGAATATGAAATCATCACGGCTTTCAGAAAAGACAGTTTAGAAATTGATCTAGCAGATAGAAATCAGTTGGCAGCATTGATCCAAAATCACGCATCCTCCATTTTTATCATCACCCATGGCACCGACACTTTAATTGAAACCGCCCAATTTCTAGAAAAAAAAGTAAACGAAAAACTGGTCATCCTTACCGGTGCCCTGCGGCCCGAAAGATTCACCAATAGCGATGCTGCTTTAAATATTGGGACGGCTATTGGAGCCGCAAACAGTCTTAAAAAAGGCCTGTATATCGCCATGAATGGAATCGTTCAGTCAGTTGATTTAGCCAGAAGAGATGAAAAAACAGATCGCTTTTATTAAAAAAAAACTTGACCTTAATTAAAAAGAATGATTCCAATTATTGCATCAGCATCCTAGGTTGCGGTTGGTTGGGTTTACCCTTGGCCAGACAATTGGTCCAACAGGGACATCAGATCAAAGGGTCGACCACTTCCCAAGAGAAAATAGAAGTTCTGAAGAGCATAGGGATCATCCCATACCTCATCAAACTGACTGAAGAGGAGCCTCAGTGGGTTGACTTTTTAAAAACAGACGTGCTGGTGATTGCGATTCCTTTAAAAGAAATAAAGCCTTTCGAATATTTGATCAAAAACCTTCCCTCCACAGTTAAAGTAATTTATACCAGTTCTACAGCCGTATACTTACCTAGCACGGAGCCTATCAATGAAAAAGGTGCCTTAGATACACAGCATCACCTTTTAGCCATTGAACAAGTCATTCGGAATTCTGAAAATCCAAGTACCATCATCAGACTTGCGGGTCTGTTTGACCAGCGCAGGCACCCAGGACGTTGGTTTGCGAATAAAGTCCTCAACAATCCAAACGGTCCCGTGAACCTCATTCACCTTGATGACTGCCTGGGTATTATTAACAAAATCATCACCCATCAAGTGTGGAACGAAATTTTTAATGCCTGCGCCAATGAACACCCCTCGCGAAAAGATTTTTATTCGCGCGCCTCAAGAGCGCTAGGTAGCCCACCACCTCAAATAAATGAACAGAAAACTTCTATTAAAATTATTGACAATCGATGGATTAAAAAGAAATTAGATTTTTCATTCCATGTTTCCTTAAATGATTTTGAAAAATATATTTGAAGTGATCTGAGTTTAACTCAATGATTTTTTTTCTTTCTTTTCAGCCCCAAGGTTTTGATAAAAAAAGCGTTAAGCCATCCCACAGAGAGCCAATTAGGCAAAGTATAATTGAAGAAGTGATGTTTTGTGATGATGTAATTGCTCTTTGGTGCCGCGCTTTCAAATATTTTTATGATCCGCTCAGACAAAACTTCAGGGGTCATCGCTTTCTTAATGGTCTTCAAAACAAACTTATTCAGAAATGCATTCATGGCCTTTTCATAGGGCGTATCGCTAAACTCCTCGGTGGCTTTCAATATCGTCTTGTCAAAAATAGGGGTCTTTATAGGACCGGGACCCACTACAATAAGCTTGATTCCATAAATATTTAATTCGGTTCTAAGACTTTGAGACAATCCCTCCAAAGCAAATTTAGATCCGCAATAAGCACCAATAAAAGGCATGGCAATTTTACCATTAATAGAACTGATCATTACTATTCGACCAGGCGTGCCTTGCCTCTGGTTGTTTGTTCCTAGAAGACCTGAAAACACCTGAGATACCTTTATAAGACCAATAACATTTACTTCGAATTGATATCTTAAATCATTCACAGAAAGGTGTAATAGCGGACCTGCAACGGCCAATCCAGCATTATTGAAAAGTCCTGTTAAGGTAGACCCGTTCAATCTCTTTTCTACTTCTAAAGCTGCCTTTTCAATAGCTGCATGATCTGTAATATCAAAATATAGCGGTATAAAAGTAGCTCCGAATTTATCAGAAAGTCGTTGACCATCTTCTGGCTTCCTGACACTTCCAAACACCAAATAGCCTTTGGAAAGCAAATCAACACAAAGCTGATATCCGATCCCAGTGGATACTCCCGTAATGACTACACTTTTATTCATAAGCTAAAAAAACAGATTTAATCTCATCGGTAATTCGTTTGGGCTTGAACGACTGCGCATCTACCAGACACCATTGCGTGTTGGCTTCGGCCATGAGGACTTCCCTATCATCATAGATCCAAACCATGCGCTCCCACAATGCACCTTTGGCATTATCAAAAACCTCTGTTTTTATAAATGCTTTTTGATGAATCTTTAATGGCTTTTTATAAGTGATATTATGATTTACCACCACCCACTTGTATTGATTTATAATTTCCTGAGTAGCGCGGATCTGCCAATGTTCTTTGGCAATATCTTGTACCCAACTGAGGTAGACTACATTGTTCACATGATCTAGTTCATCTATATCTGCTGGTTTAACAACAATCATTTTTTGATATGTAGATACTTTATCCATTAATAAACTACTAAATCTTTAACCTCCTTTTTGTACCAATAAAGCGTCTCAAAATTTCCAGGAAACCAAGCGCCTTTTCTTTTTTTCCATCCCATCCATTCACTTTTTACACCCCCTATGGGAAGCATTTTTACCCACATTTTCCAAGCTCTTGGAAAATAATTCTCATCCAATAGCCAAAGATAAGTATCTCCAGGCGTTGACCCTCCTTGCGTATAGGTAACCAATAACCCATATCCTTTCGGTACCTTGACGCTGCTTAGCAAGACACCTGGGTCATTTAATTTATAGGGTGCCACCAGCCAAAAAGAGTCATTATTAAAATACTGAATGGCCTGATTGACTGCTTTTTTATTTTGATCACCTAACAAAATGATACCCCCTTGATAAGCCATTCCCTCTAGGGTTTCGGTCGATACATTTACTTCAAGATCAGCCCAAATGACTTTTACCGAATCCTCTTTTTTGTTCCAATCAAAGTGATGGAATCCATATTGCCAAGAAATAAAACGCAAGCTATCATATGCTGGTTTATTCATGGCTTCTGACATTTTTTCAGCCAACCAAAGGGCTTCTTGACTTCCTTTTGATTCAGGTAATCTTTCATCTAAAACAACGATCAATAATCCAATAGATAGCAGCATCCCTACTAGGAAAATTAATGAAAATACAAGTCTCCTTTTCAATTAATATTTGAGGTTAAGGTAATTATTGTATTGCAAGCCATAAAGTTAGTTTGCGATCGTTAGGTGAATCAGTCAGAAGATAAGTCTCCTAAATCCCATATCCCTAATATTACTCGTTCTTATTTAATAATAAATAAAAAAATACTAGAAATTGGCCATACTTACCTTATTTGATGTTCAATAGATTTTCTCATAGGGATATTTTTTACTCGATTCCTCTCCCATAAAATGAATTAAAATCATTCAGCCTATCACTTGAAAAACTTTCTAATATAAGCTTTGATGACCCTTTGAAATCATTTTTCACAGGAATACGACTAAGTCTATTAACCGCTATTGCGATCTGACCGGATTCCAAAAAAAAATGGCTGTTTCGAGTGCCTTCAATCAGGTGTGAAATCACGGCCTACTTTTAGATTTTTTGAAGCGATTCCTTTTGAAAAAATTTAGTTTGAATCAATAATTTAGTTTGAATTAGTACTTATTTTATTACATTTATAATTTAAAAGATTCTTTCTTTCAATATGGCAAGCATTAAATATTTAATTGATTAACTACAAATGACAACAGACATCAATCTTAGCAAAACGGGTCGCAATAGCTTGGTCCTTTTACGCATCCTGATAGGATGGCATTTTTTATATGAAGGCGTTTTAAAACTATATAATCCAGCATGGACCTCCAAAGCCTACCTGTCAAGCGCTGAACTATTGACTCCCCTATTTCAATGGCTCTCGGGTGATGGTATGATTCATTTAGTGGATAATCTTAATATTTTCAGCCTAATGGTGGTGGGTCTTTCCTTACTTCTGGGTTATTTTGAGCGGGTCGGTTCGGTTTTTGGAATTTTCTTGCTCCTTATGTACTATCTGGCACATCCGGCATTACCAGGTGCCTCTCAAGCGGGTACAGAAGGCTCTTATTGGATCATTAACAAAAATCTCATTGAAGCCGCTGCACTTTTTGTCCTCTACCAAATGCCTACAGGTACTTATTTTGGGCTTCAATCATTGAAAAAAAATCTTTTAAATCCCCAAACCAAATAGTCATGTCAGAAGATAAAAAGAGTAATTGGTCGCGAAGGGACCTACTGAAAGGAATTGCTGGTGTACCTATCGTAGGAAGTGTTTGGTGGGCCGGTGCTAGTAAAGGTGTCAATAATACGCAAGCCAGAGATTCTATTTTAAAAACATTAAACATCAATGCCTCCCCGCCACCACCCTCAGGTCCCATGGCTGGAGATCCCATTAGAATTGGAATCATTGGTTTTGGCATCAGAGGTCCCCAGTTGTGCAGAGCACTAGGTTTTGGTCAGAAAAGTTGGCTAGCAAGTATGGCTGAAGCTGCCAAAAAGAATCCAAAGGATACCCGTTTGTCTTCGTTTTTAGAACAAGAGCACCTCAACGTTCACATCACGGCCGTCTGTGACCTTTTCGATGTGCGCGCACAAGATGCAATAGATTCTTTCAGTACCGATGAAGTAAAGGTTCAAAGGTTCCGTACGCATCAAGAATTGGTCGAAAGCAATGTGGTTGACGCCGTTGTGATTGCCACGCCAGATCATTGGCATGCACCCATTGCCATTGCAGCCCTAGAGGCAGGTAAGCATGTCTATGTAGAAAAACCAATGACACATAATATTAAAGAGACTTATGCTTTGAAAGAGGCTGTTGAAGCTTCAAATGTGGTCTTTCAAGTAGGACATCAACACAGACAAACACAGAGTTTTTTGACTGCCCAAGACGTAGTCAAAAAAAATATCCTTGGCCATGTTTCTCTGATTCAAGCCAATACCAATCGAAATGATGACAATGGGGCGTGGCAATACCCCATCCATGAAAAAGCCAATCCCAATACCGTCGATTGGAAACAGTTTATCGGAAACGCTCCCATGGTTCCTTTCAATGCTGAACATTTTTTCCGTTGGAGAAAATGGTGGGCTTATGGATCCGGCTTATCCGGAGACCTCATGTCCCATGATTACGACCGAGTAAATTGTATCTTAAAAATGGGAATTCCCAATTCTGTAGTCGCCTCAGGGGGCATCTATACCCATAAAGATGGTAGAAATGTTCCCGATGTTATGCAAGTAAATATGGAGTTTCCTGATTTTTCAACGGGTTCTAGTCAAGCGGCAGGAAAAGAAAAGGGGATGACCCTGGTCTACAGTGCTACCTTAGGTAATCAATATGGTAGAACGACTGCCTTTATGGGTCATGATGCCACGATGGAAGTCGGTAATAGTTTGACGATTTATGCCGATGGCAACTCTACCAAATTTAAAGAGAAACTGACATCAGAAGAAATGGACCCCAACGTCCCTATATATCAATACGACCCCGCCTCAGGAAGTGTGGACGGCGTTACTTCTGCTACGGCTAAATATTTCGCTGATAAAGGCCTGCTTTGGACCTATAGAGATGGTAAGCGTGTAGACTCAACCCATCTGCACGTACGAGAATGGCTGAGCTGTATTCGAAACGGAGGCACTCCAAGTTGTAACATTAAAGAAGGGTTTGAGGAAGCCATGACCTCGCACATGGGCGGTCTATCCTACAAACTAGGTCGCAGAATAGATTGGGATCAAGCCAAGCAAGAAATTGTGCCCGTAAAAGGATATGATTTAGATGAAGCCTTACTTAAAGATAAGGAGAAGATTGCTTAATTTGAGCCGCCGCACTAACGATGAGCAAAAACTATTTAAGCATCCGGTCAAAGAAATCGGCCGTCGCTTTATAGGCATTTACCCAGTTGCGATGTAATAAAAACCCATGAACTTCATCAGGGAAAACCAATTGCTCATAGTAGACCTCCTCCTTGCGTAGGGCCTGGATTTTATCAATTGATTCGCTGAACGGTACATTTCGGTCATCATCTCCATGAATGAGTAATACGGGAGAACGCCAAGTATCCATATAGGCAATCGGACTTGAATCGTAAGCCAGTTTGGCAAAATCAGAGTGCTCAAGAGGATCATAACTGGGCATAAAATTATTAATGATTACATTCCAATCCATGACACCATGAATATCAACTCCTGCAGCAAACATATCTGAGGCTCTAGCCAATCCCATAGCCGTAAGGTATCCGCCATAAGACCCCCCCCATAAGCCTATTTTAGTTGCGGCTACATTCGGATGGTTTTGTAAAAAAAGACCCGCGCCAAGCACATCATTAAATTCACTATTTCCTCCTGCCCCATAGTTCAGCGCTTCTCGAAATTTTAAGCCATAACCTGTACCACTTCGGTAATTGACCGATAACACAATATACCCCTGCGACGCAAGATATTGATTCATTGCATAGGCATAATGATAATAATCTCGATGATGAAAGCCCAATAGCATTTGGCGTCTTGATCCCCCATGGAAAAACAATAAGGCCCGGTTTCTTTGACCTGGTTTTAATCCTTTTGGCAAGAACAACTGCCCATGAATTTTCATTCCGTCTGCCGCTGAAAACACCACCGCCTCAGGTAATGTCAGATGTGAACTGGGATAATCTTCAGAAGAGAATATAGCACGCGCTTGCCCTTTCTCTAAACGCTTCACAGCCGCGGGTTCCAGGCCGGAAGAACCCAAAGCAAAACTATTTCCTAATCCATCGATCACAGGTGACCATTCAATCCCCTTTCCCTCAGTGATTTGCGTTATTTTTGAGGCTTTCCATTGTCCTATATGCTGCCGATTGATATCCCCTTGATTGCTGGAGAATAAAAGCGAGGATCGATCCGGCGATTGACTCACATACTGTATTTCAAAATTACCTGGCGTTAACAACTTGGCCTTTCCTCCTGTAGATGAGATGGCATATAGATGCAACCAGCCTTCTTTTTCCCATGGAAATATAAGTTCATTGTTGGACATCCAAAATAACTGTTCAGTACTAGATAATCCATAAAAGCCACTTCCTTGACCGTCCTCTGCTTGCCATAAGGTATGGCTTTTACCCCCTTCAATATCTATCAGCCTGATCGAAAATGGCTGAGCCTCTAATCGAGAAACAAACATTAAACGTGGATCATAGGGCGTACGCAACACGGCAACCTGATGGCTTTCGGGAGACCAAACCGGAGCATGGTCTACATCCACCGATGGGTCGGGATAGCTAACGGTCTTTTTTTTGAAATCATAAATACCCAGAAAGGCATGATCTCCTCTGTGACTTATAAAAGCTAGTTTTTTTTGGTCAGGAGAAAGTCGTAGGGATCCAATTTTGCCTCTAGTGGTAAAGAGTTTATGAGTCAATGTATCCGTTAGATCATAGGAATATACTTGGCCTTCCTTGATGAAATACATGACCTCTCCTCTAAGAAGAGGTGCGCTGCCCTCTGTTAACTTTTTAGACTTTTTTTCACTAGTTAAATAAATAGCTTGGCCAGAACCTTGAACGGCTAAAGAAGGATTTGGAAATGCTCCTCCCCTGTTGGGAGCACTTCCCCTCACAAAAATAAGATCAGATCCATAAAATAACAGCTGGCTGATCTCAATCCCGTCATCTGAAGTATACTGAGTTTCTTTAACCGCTCGGTATTCTGGAGCATGAGCCGTATAAACATTTCGAACCCCTTTTTCATTGACTACCCATGCAATCTTGCCCATCTGATCGGCCGCCTTAAGATGGGATGGGAATGAATAAGACAGAAAATCATCCAAGCCCTTTTGGGCAAAAATTAAAAAACCGGAACAAATAAATAATACATTTAGCAGCGCTTTCATCCTACCTTTCTTTGGTTCTATTTAAATTTAATCAAATCAAATAAGAATCTGCCCATCAAATTCCAAATATGACTTCATCACATTCCAAAAAAAGAAATCCATTACCTAAACATTAATTCATTTTGCTTCAAATCATCGTCCACTACACCCTACACATTTTAGCTCCCGGCATGATTGCATGGATTTTTTTTAGGGCACATTGGCCTAAAGTTTGGCTCATACTTTTACTTACCATGGCTGTTGATTTAGATCATTTACTCATGTTTCCTGATGTATTTGTGAGCGATCGCTGCAGCGTAGGACTTCATCTACTTCACAGCTATTGGGCGATCTCAATCTATCTTTTATCTCTTTTCTGGCGCAAAACTAGAATCATCGCAGTGGGCTTAATTTTTCACATGATCACAGACTGGCTAGATTGTTTCTGGATGATGTATTAAGTCAATGAGTTGAAAAAAAACGGAAAGTCCCTAGCTTAAAAATCATCTATAAAATGAAAAAATCATATTATAATGATGAATTATAGTAAATTTTAAAAAAATTCACCAAAATGAAACCTATAAATTACTTATATTGTTAATTAGTTGAACACTCCCAACCAGAGAAAAGCCTTGTCAAAACGTGACATTTAACCCTTTACCTTACGCATGTAAGGGTAAGGGTATCCAAATAACGTCGTGACAAGTGATGATATATAAATCATCTCTGAACAGTAATAATTAGTATAGAGGCATCCGAAAATCTATAATAGAGTAGGATTAATTTTTTATCAAAAACTTTAAGATGGACTATAAAAAACCAAAATTTAAAGAAAAATACGAAAATTTCATTGGTGGAAAATTCGTACCTCCCGTTGGTAATGAATATTTTGAAAATAATTCCCCTATCGACAATACACTGATTGCAAAATATCCAAGATCTCAAAAAGAAGATATAGATAATGCAGTGATTGCGGCCAATAAGGCCAAAGAAGCTTGGGGCAATACCTCAGCAGCCGAGCGCGCGGGCTTACTTAATAAAGTGGCGGATATCATTGAAGCCAACTTAGAAGAATTCGCTTTGGTAGAAACCTGTGACAACGGTAAGCCCATTAGAGAATCCTTAAATGCAGACATTCCTTTGAGTGTTGATCATTGGCGCTATTTTGCATCAGCCATAAGAGCTGAAGAAAGTACCATGTCCGAACTTGACATCCATACCGTTTCCTTAAACCTCAAAGAACCCCTTGGTGTTATCGGACAAATCATCCCTTGGAATTTTCCATTGCTCATGTTGTCTTGGAAACTGCCTCCAGCATTGGCGACTGGCAACTGTGTCATCTTAAAACCAGCAGAACAAACACCCTCTACAGCTACGCTACTCATGGAGAAAATAGCCGATGTCTTCCCTCCAGGTGTGGTTAATATCTTGCATGGTTTTGGGCCTGAGGCAGGCAAACCATTGGCTTCGCATTCGGGTATTGACAAAGTCGCTTTCACGGGAGAAACCACTACGGGTCAATTGATTATGCAATATGCTTCTAAAAACCTGAATCCTGTAACTATGGAGTTAGGCGGAAAATCACCTAATATCTTCTTTAATTCTGTCATGGATGCTGATGATGCTTTTTTAGACAAAGCCATCGAAGGAGCGGTGCTCTTCGCCTTTAATCAAGGAGAAGTATGTACGTGTCCCTCTAGATTATTGGTACAAGAGGATATCTATGATGCCTTTATGGCAAGAGTTATTGAACGTACGGAAGCCATCATCCAAGACAATCCTTATGATGTCAATACTATGGTCGGTGCCCAAGCCTCCAATGATCAATATGAAAAGATACTTTCCTATCTCCATATCGGCAAAGAGGAAGGCGCTAAAGTCCTTACCGGCGGTGCTGCTTGTCATTTAGATGGAGACTTGGCCAATGGCTTCTACATACAGCCTACCATTTTGGAAGGGCACAACAAAATGCGGATTTTTCAAGAGGAGATTTTTGGCCCTGTAGTAGCGGTAACCAAATTCAAAGACGAAGCAGAGGCCTTGGAAATCGCCAATGATACCCTTTATGGTTTAGGTGCTGGTGTTTGGTCCAGAGATGCGCATCAACTGTATCAAATCCCACGAGCGATCAAAGCAGGTCGTGTTTGGGTTAATTGTTATCATGCCTATCCTGCACATGCGCCATTTGGAGGCTATAAGAAATCAGGATTTGGTCGTGAAACGCACTTGATGATGATGAATCATTATCGTCAAACCAAGAACATGCTGATCTCCTATGACAAAAATAAATTAGGATTCTTTTAATCGTTCAACCCAACAATATGCAAGGTGGTCTTCTCGGAAACCATCTTGTTTTTTAAACTTAAAAATATGAGTTATACACGCGTAGCGATTACAGAAGCAGCCACTTCTATCTTAGATAAGCTGAAAGCCAAGCACGGAGACTTAATTTTTCATCAAAGTGGTGGTTGTTGTGACGGTTCATCACCTATGGTGTTTGAAGAAGGTGATATGTATTTGGATGAAAGCGATATACTTCTAGGTCAACTAGATGGCATCAATTATTATATGAATCAAGATCAATTTAGCTACTGGAAACATACCCATCTCACCGTTGATGTGACTGAAGGAAGAGGTGCTAGCTTTTCTCTTGAAATCCCCATGGGCGTCCGTTTCATCATTCGTTCAAGATTATTGACCCAAGAAGAAAATACGGAATTAAATAATTGAATACCTTGGTGGGTTTATTCACTTTGTCAATTGACCTTTCGCCTATTCAACATGGAGCATCTATCACTTGATTGATGCTAAGAGGAGCAAATGATGGACCTATTTGATCTGAAAAATATTGGTTACCGCAGCCGTAATGAATTCGACTCCTATGGCGATGACAATAAAGCCTATAATTCTTGACAAGGCATTGATCCCTGAGGCACCCATTGCCTTGACAATAACAAAGGAACTTCTTAAAATAAGATAAACAAAAACGGTTGAGATGACGATGGCCCCTAAGATGATCGCAACATTGACCCACCCCGTATGTTCTTGATTGAAGGTGATTAGTAATGATATGGCACCGGGTCCCGCAATCATAGGAAGGGCCAATGGCGTTAATGAAATATCTGATCGGGTATTGATGTCCTCCTGTACCGAGTCCTTACTCATTCCTTTGGATTTGGCGAAAGCTCCCGTCAACAAAGAAAACCCAGAAAAAGTAATAATTAATCCCCCCGCAATTTTCAATGAGTTGAGGGTAATTCCGAAAAATATTAAAATGAATTTACCTGCAAAAAAGGAGATCAATAATATAACGAAAACATTGAAAGAAGCCCATAAGGCAATCTTATTTCTTTCGGGCGTCGTGTGCTCTTGCGTTAATCCCACAAAAATAGGTACCGTCCCCAAAGGATTCATTACCGAAATCAATGCCCCACAGATAACTAAAAACAAATCCATTTGAATACCCAATTATTTTTCAAGCAAAGCTGCTAAAAGTAAAGTACAAAGCTAGTCTTAAATAAAAATTAATATTCCTCGAGTTTCTACCATTCATAAAATAATCACTCACGCAAAGTCCAGATTTAAAAGATTTCATCATCGTAACATACATTCCCAAGGTTTCCTAGCAGACCATCATTCTTTAACGTTTGGTCACTGATCATATTTATATAAACAACAAATATGCTCTGATAACTCATAATAAAATTATGACAATCGATCTGCGGAATTAAATTAAGATGCGAGCTTTCCCTTTACAGCGATAATAATCATTTATGATCTTAAGAATCTTGGGCCCCGCTATCCAATATTTTACAACCCTCTTTGATTTCAATAAAATATGATTCCCCATCCATGCCCATCTTCTCTTTATAGCTACTCAGTATGGAGTTGACCACTTCCTCAGCATTTGGTTCCGTTACGATATTTAAGGTGCTGCCACCAAAACCTCCTCCCATCATTCTTGACCCAATAATGTGACCGCTTTGTCTTGCTGCGTCCACCAAAAAATTCAATTCTTCACAGCTTACCTCATAATCATGAGCCAAGCCCTCATGAGATTGATACATCAATGTCCCAAATAATTGGAGGTCATTCGCATTCAATGCTTGGCAAGCCTCGACCAATCTTCTGTTTTCATTGATCACATAGTCACATCGCTTAAAAGCAACCGGATCCAAGGCTTTTCCAAAATTCGAAAGATGATCTTGCGTTACATCTCTCAAAGTAGCAATGGCAGGATCGTGTTTTTTGAGGACTGAAACTGCCCTTTCGCACTCCTCCCTTCTTTTATTGTACTCCGTTGAGTTAAGCTCGTGTTTGACTTTAGAATCGATGAGCACAAGCTGATAATCATCTAATTGAATTTTTTGATATTGATACTGAAGCGTCCTGCAATCAAGTTTCAGTGCATGGCCCTCCATACCAAACATACAGGCATACTGATCCATAATTCCACATTTGACACCTACAAAATGATGCTCGGTAAGTTGCGCGATTTCGGCAATTTCTTGCTTGCTCAAATCCAATTGATAGGCCTCATTTAAGGCCATACCAAAACCACAAGCCAGCGCCGCAGAAGAAGACATCCCAGCACCTATGGGGATGTCGGACTCGAACACCAAGTTGAACCCTTGCTTTACCTTACCGCTACTTTTCATATAATGCATTACGCCCAAAAAATAGTTTTGCCAATTTTTAGCTGAAGGTTTTAGTTCATCTTGAAAATCAAAAATCAAATGATCTCCAACATCCTTAGCTTCTACCTTACAATGATTATCCTCCCTTAATTGAATTAAAAAATAGGCAGCTTTATCAATGGCTGCAGGCAGAACAAATCCATAGTTATAATCAGTATGTTCACCAATAAGATTAATTCGGGCTGGAGCATTGACCCAAATGGGTTTACGCTTCGATCCATTTTCCCATCCACTGAGTTCTTTTTCAAACCGCATAAGTCAATGCTCTTTTTTTAACATTAAAAGTTTTAGACAGTTACAGGAATATGTGATCCAAACGTAGGCATCCAGTCCCACAGAAATTCGGTTGATAGGAACAACTTTTTCCTGATGATGATCGATGGAAAATGATATATCCCTGTTCAAATTGACCTTGATTTTCAATGCCATATTAGGTGTCTCCAGCTCATAGCTTTGAGCCTGAAATGATTGATTATTCATTATCCAACCAGAAGGTATCATTAAAAAAAAATCTAAAATTAAGCCTGTTTTTGTTCATGCTATTGATGATTTTATTCATGGAAATCAGGGATATTAACCCTTATATCCCAGCTTTTTCATCTACTAATTCTCATATTTAAGATGTCATTCAGGAGGCCTCAGAATAAAAAGCTGTTCCTCAACTTAGTCAAAATTACAACCCAATATTATCGTATTTTGATGAGATCACATAAAGAATAATTAAAGAATATAGTTATCTAAGACTATCGTGAGTGGGTCCAAAAACGGATAAAAAATGATCCCCAAATTATTCAAGCATCGCAAAAAAGTCTTTTCACTTAATAAGAAAACTCATACCCAAGAAATAAATCGATAGGTCTGGAACGTATTCTTAAGATTTAAGCTTCTGTTTGATTCATTTTTAGGCCTCTTCCAAGGTTACCTCTGAAATTAGCATGCGTATTATATGGCTGACCGATCCCATCGCATACTACCCTATATGCCATAAAGTCAGTTTAAAGTATCTTGAAATGGAAACCATCTTATACTATTGAATGATCTCTTTTAAGTCAGACCTATATTGTGAAGGAGTTTTACCTGTAAAAACCTTAAACTGCTTATTGAAATGAGAAAAATTACCAAATCCACTTTCATAGCAAACTTCAGTGATACTGATCTTTTTTTCTGCCAATAACTTAGATGCATGAACCAATCTATATTCATTGAGAAATTGAATAAAGGTTTTACTTGTCAATTTTTTAAAATAACGACAAAAAGAAGGTTCAGTCATGCTCACTAAATCCGCAATTTCTGTCAAAGTAATCAACTCCTGAAAATGCTCACGTACATGATTAAAAACCTTATTAATGCGATCATTGTCTTGTCCTTCTACCTCCAACGAAAAGCCTTCAGCATTCAACAGCACATATTCATCAGACAAGGCCAAATCATTAAGTATTTCCAGTAATCTTGTTACTTGTTTAAAATGATTTAACTCATAAAGCCTTTCTAATTTGGCTCCAACTTCAAATTTAGTCTTTCCCGTGAAGGCCAAACCCTTTCTAGACAATTCAAACATTCGTTTGATAGGGGCCATTTCTGGAACATCAAAAAAATCAGGTCCTAAAAAATCTGCTGACCAATGGACTACAGTTTCACTACTGTGCCCACTCAGCCTATTGGTAAAGCCTTGATGAGGGAGATTGGGGCCAATTAAAACAAGTTCTCCTTCCTGGAAATATGACAAATGACTCCCAATATGACGCTTCCCATTACCCCCATGTACATACACCAACTCCAATTCAGGATGATAATGCCAATAAGGTCGAGTATCTCGGGGCACATAAGAAAAATTTCTTACTAAAATGGAGCCTCCGTGAGGAGTACTGATCTTCTCAAAAGTAGGATTGGTGAAAATCATAAAAAAATTATTTCCCTGCTGGACTTTTAATGATGCTAATTTAACCTATAAGTGTTCAAAATTAACTTTTTTTTAAATCTTAAGTTTACATAAAAGTTAAAATAGAACATATATAGGAAAATTTTGATGTGTCTGATGCTAAATGAACCTACTAGTTTTGCTTTATCAATTTATCTATAAAACGGTTTCAAAATGAAAAACTTAAAGATTAACATATCCATTATATCCTTATTACTATTAATCAACTTTGTGAACGCTGATCACCTTATTGATTTAAGAATTCTTTCTTCAAATAATTCATCATTCATCATTCAATTATCAGATATTAAGTATGACACGAAATGCTTACTGAAGAATCAACAAGGAGTGATACTTTACAAAGAAGACATCGCTCGTGCTCAGATATTTCAACGCTCCCTAAATCTAATAGAATTACCTGACGGGACTTACGAACTCCAAATAGAGGACGATTATAAAACCGAGACCACAAGCTTAACCAAAAGCAATGGTAAAGTAATGACTGCTAACCAAATTAAAATAACCACCTTCAAACCTCAAATAGTATTAAAGGATACCCAACTCAATGTGAGTTTACTTGCCTTAAACAATGAAAAGTTAACGGTTTCAATTCTTGATGAAAATCAGAATATAATCTCAGAAAAAAAGTTATCCGGGAGTGTAAATCTAGGCCAGTCCTATGATCTTTCTCAACTTAATGCAGGCAACTACACCATCCAACTATATACGAATGGTAAAGTCTATGATAAGCTCATCACATTAAACTAAATTCTTCTTTTTTATTAAGTTTAAAGGGTAGTTTTTAACTACCCTTTTTTTATGCCCTGATTTTGGTTAGTTTCATACTTACATAAAGTTAAATCCCTGAAATATGTCAATAATCATTTTTTTATCTTTGATCTGCATGCCATTGATAGATTTCCTAATAAGGTCTGAAATCAATCTCCATCTAGAACCAGTTCCTTTTCTAGTTGTTCTTGGCAATGTGCAAGACGGAGGTTCTCCTCATATTGGCTGTGCCAAATCCTGTTGTGCTGTACTTTGGGAACACCCCGATCCTCAGCGAAAAGTAACTTGCTTGGGCTTGGTTGATCCAGTCAATGAGCAAAGCTTTATTTTTGAAGCAACGCCAGACTTTCCAGAGCAGCTCAAAGCATTGCGTATGTTTGCTCCTTTCCAAAAGGACGGTATCCCCAATGGTATATTTTTAACCCATGCCCATATAGGTCACTATTCAGGGTTAATGTACTTAGGCAAAGAGGCCTTCAATAGCCATCAAACAAAGGTCTTCGTCATGCCAAAAATGCAGTTTTTTTTAGAAAAAAATGGTCCTTGGAATCAGTTAATTAATGAAGAAAACATTAAAATTCAGCCCCTAACCAATCAAGTACATCATCAAATCAATTCTCTAATAAAGGTTAAACCCTTTTTGATCCCTCACCGAGATGAATATTCAGAAACGGTAGGCTATCAAATAGAGGGGCCAAATAAAACAGCATTATTCATACCTGATATAGACAAATGGCATGAATGGGAAGAAGACATCACTGAAAAAATAACGCTTGTAGATTATGCCTTTATTGATGGTACTTTTTTAGATAGTGATGAAATTAATCATAGAGATATTTCAGAAATCCCTCATCCTTTCATCAGTGAAACCATGGATTTGTTTTCATCCATGCCTTTAAAAGAAAAAAATAAAATTTACTTCATTCATCTAAATCATACGAATGCAGGCTTAGATAACCATTCTGAACAGGCCAAAAAAATCAGAAATCTAGGGTTCCATGTGGCTAATTACTTAGAAAAATTTCCCTTATAAGTAGCATTAAAATGATTTAAGAATATATTTTCGTAGGTGAGGGACACTTTTGAGAATAATTAGGTTTTTTATACTAATTTAGTGGGTAAATTAGTATTCTGTATGATCCGGAAAGAATCAAGCCTTTCAATCACATAATATTTCAATAGTCATGTCAGAAAAAACATACAGTGTTATTTGCGGAACAGGTAAATATATTCCGACCAAAATCATACCCAATGATGCCTTCTTAGGTAATCATTTTACGGATGCTTCTGGGCAAACATTTACTCAATCTAATATTGACATCATCGAAAAGTTTGAGCAAATTACGACCATCAGCCAAAGGCGCTATGCAGACGATAATATGGGTACCTCGGATCTTGGTTGGTTAGCCGCTGAAGATGCATTGAAATCATCTGAAGTCAACCGTGAGGAACTTGATTACATTATTTTTGCTCATAATTTTGGCGAATTAAAACATGGAAATACGGGAGTAGATATTTTACCAAGTCTGGCCGCTCGTGTCAAGAAAAAATTAAATATCGTAAATCCAAATACGGTCGCTTATGACCTTCCTTTTGGATGTCCTGGTTGGCTTCAAGCCATGATACAGGCAGATTATTACATCAAGTCGGGAGATGCTCATAATGTTTTAGTAATTGGAGCAGATATACTTTCGAGAATTTCTGACCCTCATGATAGAGACAGCATGATCTATGCTGATGGGGCAGGAGCCACTTTATTGACCTCTCAAAAAAGTAATATCCCAACGGGTATCTTGGCTCATAAAACGCGATCAGACACCTTAGAGCATTCAGAAATGCTTTTTATGGGGAATTCTTATTTGCCTGAAAATGGCACCAAAGAAGGCGTTTATCTGAAGATGTATGGGCGAAAACTTTATCAATATGCATTAAACCATGTACCCGGGGCCATTCAAGCTTGCCTACATAAAAGCGGCATCCCTCTCAGTGAGATTAAGAAAGTGCTCATCCATCAGGCCAATGGAAAAATGGACGATGCCATCCTCAATAGACTCTACAAACTTGAGGGTGATCTATCTGTTCCTGTTGATGTGATGCCCATGACGATTTCTTGGCTCGGCAACTCATCAGTGGCCACCGTTCCTACCCTACTCGATTTGATTTTAAAAAATGAATTAGATGGACATCAGATCGAAAAAGGTGATAAAATCATATTTGCTTCTGTAGGCGCGGGCATGAATATAAATGCCATGGTGTACCAAGCTTGAGTTGGTTTATTTTAAAATAGCCTCTAGATCGGCGTTAACATAATTAGTTGAAGCTCCCCCCAAATAGATCTCATTAGCGCAGAGGGTCATCAAATTATCAAGTGCAAATTGTTTTGGTAAGGCCACTGTCATCTCGTGATTATGTCATTTTCTATAAATTAAACCAATAATTTAGCTTCAAAACTAGGGCTCGATTACGTGGCCCAAAGTATTCTACTATATAATTATCAGAATAGACAATAAATAAGTCGGACATGGGCATGTAGCGCCACTGAAGTCTACTATTTATGTTAAAATTATCCCTTTGGGTATTGTATTGCATGAAGGTGGTCCAAAAGAAATTCTTAGAAAAATTAATTTCCGCCTTAGGGCCTAATAACAAGAGTCGCTCTGCTCCATAATTCCCAGGAAACTCTAAATTATTTTGAACAAAATTGAGACTAAAATTCCCCCATGGCTGGACACGATAGTCAACACCTAAAGAAAATTCTGTTCGGCTACCATTATAGAAACTCCCGTAAGTAAATCCTGTCGTTAATTTAATTTCACGGCGGGTATCCGTTACATATTTGATTTGACCATAATCAAACCTGTATAATTGCGCCGGTAAGGGTGTATCATCATCTGTAAATCTAAAAGGATATAAAAGATTTACTCCTTCATGCGCATAGTTAAAATTTAAAGTACTCGTGTTTTTCATTAAAAACTTATAAGAAAATTGATGTTTGTCTTGAATCAGTTCGTTGGAGGTAGCTGTTCGGTCTCCATTGGTAGTCAGACTGAATCCATGCTGGTTGATGAAAGTATTTTCAGGATAAAAGTTATAACCCACAGTCACCCACCAATGATTAAATCCAAGTATATAGGTAGTATCCTCTTCGGCATCATAATGTTTTTGCCGGGGTATTAAACTAAAATCATTGATATAATTATCCCCCAATCCACTGATGTTTACCGTGACATTAAAAGCGCTACCCCCATAGCCACCCAAGAGGTTAAATAAATGGTTTTCATTTTGATTTTCGTTAGAAAAAGCCAATCCATAACCCGCCATAGCCCGCCATTTACTATCTTCAGATGAATAATTGAATTCAAGTCCGCCGATACGATTAAAGTCCTCTTCTAGAGCAGAACCATCAGCATACCCGATCCTATTATGGAAATATCCCCTTAAAACAGATCTTTTTAATACCCGCTGATGAAGTGCCAATGAACTGTAGTTATTGCCAGGTAGCTCTTGCTCTTGAGTCTGCGTATTCATCAGACCTACCCTCAAGTTTTTGTTTAAATTTCCACTCAATCTGGCACCATAAATAATCGGAATGGTATTCCCATCATCATCTAATCCTATTTTACGACTAAAAAAAGGCTTCGCATTGGTTCCGAAATTGCTAAAAATATCACTGTTTTCTAGAAAAAAAAGTCGCCGCTCTGGAAATCTTAAATTAACCGTGGTCAGATTGGTCTGTTGCTCATCTACATCTACTTGCGAAAAATCTGGGTTGACCGTTAAATCAAGGTTTAGGTTGGAGTTAATGGCTATTTTAGCATCCATTCCCAAAGCAAAACTTTGGTTGAAATCACCTTTACTTTCATAATCTTTATAAGCACCCCCGAGTAGGTAAGGCACCAATGAAATATTTCTTTTTTCGTTCGTGGGTGGTTTGTCCCATATGAGCTGCCCCAAATAACCGAGATCGGTCCCATAAAATTGAATCGGTACAGGTGCCCAAGAATGATTCGTATTGTTCTGTGCATCAACTCGAATAAAATTAATGCCCCAATGATCTTTCCTGCCAAATCGCAATGATTTAAACGGAATCATCATCTCGGCAGTCCATCCATTTTCAGTTACACTTGCTTCAGTATACCATTTATTATCCCATGCCTTATTGTATCCGGATAACTGACCTCCCCGCCGCGCCGGTTCACCAGTAATCAATGCTTCGGTTTGAACACCTGCTGAATTCACACCAAAAATGGCCCCATTTGTTCGCTCGTTTACAGGATCAAAAACCACTGCAAAAGCATCCCCATTCCAAAATGAATCATTATCCCTTTTCAGGGATTGCACTAAAAAGGGTCCTTTCCCATGACATTCTACACCAATATAAATAAAATCATCATCATAGGCAATCTTTACCGAGGTTTGAACTTCATCGTCAACCGGAGTACCACCCACAGGGAAATTCATCCAAAAGTTGGTAGCTATCTCGAGATCTTCCCAAAAAGGCTCATCAAGCATCCCATCTAAACGGATTTTTTCATCCATCCTTTTAATGTTCAGGCGATAAGCTTGGGCATTGTTTTGTGCTGATAAGGCATAGGATAGAATCCAAAAATAAAGAAGGACAAAAAAACGAAGAAAATTGAATTCCATATTCAATAAAAAAACTCAAACATAGTGTAAAATATTTTCACAAAATATTTCTTTAAAGAACAATACGGATCACTATAAATTAAGCCAATAATTCAACTTTAAAACCAGTGTTCGATTCCTAGGGCCGAAATTTTCTACCATATAATTATCTGAATACACTATAAATAAATCAGACATGGGTAAGTACCTCCATTGGATGCGGCTGTTGATATTGAAATTGTCCCTCTGCGTATTGTATTGAAAAAAAGTGGTCCAAAATAGATTTCTAGAAAAAGAAACTTCAGCCTTTGGCCCCAACAAAAAAAGTGGCTGACGGCCATAAATGCCCGGAAATCTTAAATCATTATAAATAAAATTGACACTAAAATTACCCCAAGGCTGCGCCCGATAATTAGCGGCCAATGACGTTTCCAACCGAGTACCATTATAAAAGCTTCCATAGCGCAATCCGGAACGGATATTCACCACGCGTCTGTTATCACTTTGATACTTGATCTCACCATAATCAAAATAATACATACCGCTGGGAAGGGGATCGTCATCTTCGGTGAAACCAAACGGGTAAAGCAAATTAACATTCTCATGTTTGTATATTAACGATAACGTACTTGAGTTGATAAATGAAAAATTATAAGACCAATCAAAAGTTTTCGCAATCAATTCATTTGATGTATCCGTCCAATCACCAACAAAGCTAAACCTCATCCCATGTTGATTAAGCAAAGTGTTATCAGGATAAAAAGTATAGCCAATTCTTGAATAAATGTGATTAAATCCAATAACATAAGTGGTATCCTCGAGTGCATCGTAATGATTTTTGCGCGGGATAAAACCAAAATCATTTTGATAATCATCTCCCATGCCTGAGACATTGGCATAGAAATTAAATGACTTACCATCAAATCCTGCAGTGGCACTATAAAAATGATTTTGATCGTCCTGATCTTCGGTAAAGGCCATTCCATAACCTCCTGACCCCTGCCAGTTTCCATTCTGAGATCGATAACCAAACTCGAGTCCCCCGACACTATTATAATCATCTCGTAAAAGAGGTTCATGGGTCATCAACTGACGATTATGAAAATAGCCTTTGATGATAGACCGCTGAAATACTCTTTGACGCACGGCTAACGAAGTATAATTATTACCTGGAAGTTCTTCAGATTTGGTCTGAGTATTCATAAGACTCATCCTCAAGTTTTTATTCAAATTACCACTTAATCTAGCTCCATATAGAATAGGAATAGTATTTCCCTCATCGTCTAAGCCAATTTTACGACTAAAAAAAGGACGCATGGGTGGGATTCCAAAATCATTAAATACATCACTGTTTTCAAGAAAAAAGAGTCTTCGTTCAGGAAATCGCAAATTAACCGTCGTGAGATTAGTTTGCTGCTCATCCACATCTACTTGAGAAAAATCAGGGTTTATTGTTAAATCCAAATTCAAGCTGGAAGTCACTGCCACCTTAGCATCCAAGCCTCCCCTTTGACTATGACTCAGTGGATTGTTTGTTTCGAAATCTCGCTGTCCATTGCCGAGTAAATAAGGAATCACTGAAATGTTTTTCTTAGTCTTAGCAGGCGCTTTATCCCAAATCAGTTTACCCGTATACCCCAAATCAATCCCTCTGAATTGGACGGGCACGGGTGACCAAACGTGATAGCTGTTATTCTTTGCATCTCCTCTTACAAAATTAACTCCCCATTCACGTTTATCCCCAAATCTGAGAGATTTGAATGGAATGGCCATTTCAACGGTCCATTTATCCTCAAAAATTTGAACTTCTGAATACCATTTATTATCCCAAGATCCATTACTCCCACTCGAAGATCCATCACTCCCACGACGTCCCGTTTGGCCGGTCACAAGTGACTCAGACTGAACTGCTTCAGGGTTGACTGCAAAAACAAATCCATTAGTCTTTTCATTTACCGGATCAAACACCAAACCAAAAGCGTCTCCTCTCCAAAACAAAGGATTATCTCGTTTTAAAGACTGAATAATGTAAGGACCTGGACCTATACATTCTGCTGAAACATATATAAATTCATCATCATATGTCATCCTGACCAGGGTCTTTACTTCCGGGGAAGCACGTATCCCATCTGTGGGATAACTCACCCAAAAATCAGTAGCCACAGCCGATGTTTTCCAAACCTGCTCTTCTAATGCTCCATCAATTTTGATGCTTTCAGTCGTGCGGCCGATATTGAGCTGATAAATATCTTGTAACTTCAGATTGTTTTGAGCAAACAATTCAATAAAAAAAACGCTGCTTAAGGCGAAGAAAAATAATGCACTATGTCTTTTTTTCACGCGCTCAAATTAATGGAAATTAATATATCACGCTTATATTTTATATCAACGAACACAGAACCTATTGGAACGGTGCAAAACTATTTCTGCTTGAAAATAATTTGATCCATATTCATATCAACCTTTGTGCTATCGGCATCACTGAACAAAAAGAAAAGGGCTTTTACGCCATTACTGACTTCATTAATTATGAAGTTATATTCAACAAAGTTTTCTTCAACCCAACTTGGCCCTTTCTCAGCACTAGGAATAGACAGTTCGGCCAAAGGCTCCCCATCAAATCCACCATAAAAAAGAGCTATTTTCCCTCCAGAAATAGGCAATATTTTGATCGTAATTTTGCCCACCCCATTCAAGTCTATATTGTCAAATCCAACATATGATCCATGTCTTAAACTACTCACATAAGCAAAAGATCCACCGTTGGGTCTTTGCTGCTCCACATTTTTGAAAACATCATAATTCTCAGCCTCTAGGTAAGGAGCTCTCAAAAATTGAATTTTAGAAGCTTCAATAGCAGGAATCTCTTCATTTCCGTGATCTTCATAGCCCACAGATATAGCATATATCCCTTTATCAGTTCTGTTTTGAGGTTCATCTAACAAAAATGTCCCTGCTACAGGCAAGCTCGATGAATTATTTTTATCCTTCATAGAAAGGATGTATTCAACCATACTTTCAGCATCACTGGTTGATAAATCTGGATGGGCTGCCATCAAACTATGCCCCCAATTCCCGTTGCCTCCTTCAATGATTTTCATGGCCAACATAGAAATATTATCGGAGCTATTCCCATACCTTTCAGCAATTTGATTGAAGCTTGGTCCAATTGAAGCTGATTCCATCGCGTGACATGAACTGCAATCACTCCCCTCAATCAATTGTTTACCGGCTATTGGAAGGTTAGAATTTTCATAGAATGCTTCTCCTAGGAGTGCCAGGTCATGAGCACCTGGTAGATAAGAAAAATTGATTTTTACCTCATGTGGATCTATCGTCCCAGTAGACAAGGATCCATCCTCCAAATCAGCTACTTCAACCTGATAATTTCGTTGACGCTCACCGAAGTAAAAAGATTGATTCCCTTCTAACGTTAAATTGATTTCTGGGGGTGCATTTCCCACACTGACATGTAAAGAAGAGGTTGCTGATGCTCCTTTATGATCTGTTACTTTCAAGCCAATTTCATAAATCCCAATCGAGTCAAATGTCAAGCTAATATGCTCACCCCTAACTTCGCGACCATCACTGATTGTCCAATCAAAAACTAATGTGTCATTAAGATCATAATCATAGGATTGACTTGCCGAGAAGGCGGCGTTAAAGGGAGCTGATCCCCTGGTCTTCGTTGCCTGGATAACAGCGTGGGGTAACCTGTTCCCTCTGTTATATTCAATTTTTACAAGCTTGGCTTCAATATTATTGGCAAAGTAATTGGCGCCGTATTCCAACACATACATGTTCCCGTATTCATCAAATTCCATGTCTATCGGTTTGTTGAATTTTTCATTAGGCAAAAAAGGCTCAATTTTTGTTACGTGCCAGTCTTCATCAAAAGACACCACTTTTATCCAATTTCTAGCCCATTCATATATAAATAATTTACCTTCATAATAATCGGGGAAAGCAGTTTTAGAAGGAGTATTGGGCTCATAATATACTGGACCCGCCATGGCACTTCGCGATCCTTTACCTAGCATTGGCCAGGTTGTCGAAACACCATAGGGGTACCAAATCATTGGTGTCCTTGCTGGGGGCAATACTTTCATCCCTGTATTATTAGGTGATTCATTCAAAGGGTGATTGGGGTCCTGAGGCGCCCCCAATTCATTGGTCGCAAAATCTAACATTGGATACGCTTTATTATTAGCCTCAAAATAAGGCCATCCATAATTTCCTGAGGTTTTGGCTTGATTCCATTCATCATAACTCTGAGGCCCAAGTTCACTGTCTTTTCCTGAATCAGGACCTACATCTCCCCAATAAATGTATCCCGTCCTTTGATCTACCGTAAAGCGGAAAGGATTCCTGCAACCCATTGCATAAATTTCTGGCCTTCCTTCGGTGCCGTCCGAAGAAAATAAATTACCTGTGGGGATCGTATATGATCCTTCAGCTGTTGGGGTAATTCTTAATATTTTTCCTCTGAGATCCTGTGTATTGGAGGACCCTTTTTGGGCATCAAATGGAGCTCTTCCTGCTCTTTCATCCAAAGGCGAATAGCCATCTGATTCTTTGGAACTCGTATTATCACCTGTGCTTAAGAATAAATTTCCTTTAGGCCCAAACGAAATGGATCCTCCTGAATGGCAACAAGTTTCACGTTGAACGGCCACTTCAAGAATGACTTTTTCACTCTGTAATAAAAGACTGTCTTGGTAAGCCAAAATAAACCTTGAAAGGTTTTGTCTTGGACGTCCTCCTTTCGGTGAATAATAAATATATACCCAGTTGTTGTCCTCATAGTTCGGGTCAATAGTTAAACCAAGCATCCCATCCTCATAATTACCCTCAGTACTTATATCAAAAGTGTGCAAGAGCTTGGTCGTGCGCGTCTCAGGATCATATACCTTGAAGTTGCCTTCTCGTTCGATGAACAACACACGGCCTCCTGGTAATACGGAAAGCTCCATGGGCTCATTCACATCTGCATCTAAAATTATTTTTGTAAATCTGTTATTACTAGGCGCTTGCTTAGTTTTAACTTGACCTGATTGGATACTCAGGGCCCCTAAGGATTCATTTAATAATGTTCTTAAGTTCGTTGAATCGTTAAAAAAAATAATTTTCCCTCCGTCGAAATCATTCTCTTTATTCATTTGAGCTTGGTACAACCAGGGCCAATAATAGGAATTGATAGTATCAGATGGCAGCAAAAGTTCGCCTCCAGTTTGAACATATCGTTCAATATCCGATTGCCATTGAGGGTTGAGCATTTGAGGATCTGAAAGTATAATTAAAGCTCTATTTTGCCACAACGAATCTCCTAACCTTTGACGCTCAAAATCTACGACCTCAAAATCGAAGAGACTTTCTTTAATAATCTGTATCCATTCAGTCTTCAACTCACTGTATGGTCCTTCTTCCTCATAAATAACTAAAAGCTTATTCTTTCTCGATTCATTGCATGACGTTATGATCGATAAAAAAAAAGAGATCGATAAAAGAGATAAAAGAATTTTCATATGTAGTTAATCTTTATTTTAAAAAAAACGTTCAGCAAAAATGTTTTTTTTAGCCGCTTCACAAGAGGCCAAACTTATAAATGCAGATGGAATAATAGGGCTCCTCTGCCGCTAATGAGGTTGAAGGAAATTGAATCTTATTAGGACTATCAGGGAAATGTTGGGTTTCCAAACAGAAGGCACCACGATGTTCATAATTTTTATCCTTTTTACCCTTCACCGTACCATCTAAAAAATTACCCCCATAAAACTGCATGCCTGGCTCGTTGGTATATACTTCCAGCGTTCTTTTTGACACGGGTTCAACCACTCGCGCAGCAAAACTCACTAATGAATCGGACGGATTCAATACATAATTATGGTCATATCCGTGCCCATAAGTCAACTGGTCATCTACCGCATCTATTCGACTCCCAATTTGAGTGGGTAATAAAAAGTCAAAAGGAGTATTTACTACCTTTTGAATCACCCCTGTAGGTATCAACTGAGCATCAATGGGTGTAAAATAATCTGCATTAATTTGCAACAGATGATCATTCACATTTCCGTTGCCTGCTCCTTTTAGGTTAAAAAAAGAATGATGCGTAAGATTGATGATGGTGGTTTGATCGGATTGTGCGAAATACTGAATACTTAACTCATTTTCATCTGTAAGTTGATACTCAACGCTCACGGTTAAATTCCCGGGATAACCCTCCTCCATGTGTGGTGAAAAATAGCTCAAAAAAAGCTTATTCTCTGTAAATGAATTCACTTTCCAAACAACGGATTCAAAGCCTTTATTTCCGCCATGTAAGTGATTTTCTCCATTATTTTTTACCAAAAGATACGTACTGTCCTCTAAAACAAAACGCCCCTTTTTAATACGGTTTCCATACCGGCCGATCAACGCACCAAAATATTTTTCTTTAGATTTCTGATAGGTATCCATGTCATTAAACCCCAAGACGACATCTTCAAAATGACCTGTTTTATCAGGCAGCCATAGGGAGACCACCCGGCCCCCATAATTGGTGATTTGAGCGGTTACCCCCCATTTATTTTTGAGCGTATATAATTTCACCTCTTGATCATCTATGATGGTATCAAAAGTCTCAGAAGAAATCAAATTCATGCCCATTTTTTTCTCAAAAAAACATGTGGTAAAGCATAAGTTAATTGAAATTAACAAAAGGCTTCGCAAACGTCTTTTCATAATTCGTAGTCAATATTATTTGAGCATCACACAACAAAATCACATGAACCGGGAAAGTTATTCTACCCATCCATTATCAAAGTAGACCTCAATGAATTCTTGATCCAATTCCTCAGAATCTTGATATTTTATTCTCATGTCTTTTAATTCCAATTTTAATTGGGTCACAATGCTGGCATACGCCGGATCATCGTATACATTATTTAATTCTGATGGATCCTTCATCCTATCGTAGAGCTCCCACTCATCTACGTCATAATAAAAGTGAACCAATTTATAGGCTTTAGAAACGATCCCGAAATGCCTTTTTACCATATGGACGGCAGGGTACTCATAATAATGATAATAAACGGCCTCGCGCGTCCAGGTAGCTTCACCTTTCAACAAGGGCAAAAGACTTTCTCCTTGCATATCTCCTGGCGCTTTGATATCGGCTACCTCCAACAAAGTCTGTGCAAAGTCTAAGTTTTGAACCATTTCATCATTCGTGCTTCCGGGAGCAATATGTCCTGGCCATTGGATTAAAAGTGGGGTTTTAAAAGACTCATCATATATGAATCTTTTATCAAACCAACCATGCTCTCCTAAATAAAATCCTTGGTCTGAAGTATAAATAATCATCGTATTTTGGTCCAATCCGGTTTCTTCAAGATAATCTAGTAACCTACCAACATTGTCATCTACAGACGCAATGGTTCCTAAATAATCCTGCATATATCTTTGATATTTCCACCGCATTTTCTCCTCCCTTGACATGCTGGGCCAACGTTCCTTAAACTCAAGATTAATTGAATCAATAATAGGATCATATAAGGCCTTTTGAGCTTCATTTGCACGGTTGTAAGGTCCAGAAAATCCATCTACCTCCTTCCATTTCATCGCCGGTATCTCCGGTAGTACGCCACCCATTTCAGCTAGGGTTTTGGGTCTGATTTTAGCATCATGGCCATACTTCATGTGAGACAAAAGATTCATTTCAGCTTCCTTTGCCGCTGAGCCTCTCCCTTGATAATCATCAAAAAGGGTTGGGGGTTCTGGAAAATGTTTCTTACTAAATTCTTTGAATTTATCAGCACGTGGCCACCAGGGTCGATGGGGTGCTTTGTGCAAGTACATCAACATAAACGGCTTTTCAGGATCTCTTTTTAGGTCTAGCCAATTTAGGGTAAGATCCGTAATAATATCAGTAACGTAACCTATAATAGTCGTATCCCCCTTTGGGGTAATGAAATCAGGATTGATGTAATTTCCCTGTCCAGGTAAAATCAGAAAATCATCAATACCTTTGGGATTATTTCCAAAATGTAATTTTCCAAACATCGCCGTCTGATAGCCCGCTTGTTGAAAAAGCAATGGGAACGTAATGTTGGTGGTATCAAAGGGCATCCGGTTGTCTATTTTTCCATTCAAATGTGTATGCTTACCAGTCAGGATGGTGGCTCTTGAAGGGGCACATATTGAATTGGTAACACAGGCATTGTTAAAAAGCATTCCTTGTTGCGCGATGCGATCAATATTCGGGGTCACTATTAAGTTATCCTGATAGGCACTTATGGCTTGATACGCGTGATCATCAGACATGATGAAAATAATGTTAGGTCTTACATGTTTTTTTAAAGCAACCTCCATCCTACCGCATCCCATCATAAGGATGATGATCAGTGATGCATAAACGCCTTTTTTAATTCTGCAGTACCTAATTGTAATTCTTGACTTCATCATTTAAAAACACTCGCAAATAACTTCCCTTAAATCAGATAGAAAATAGCCTATATGAAATCTTTTAAGATCCTCCCTCTCCGTTTATATGGAAAGGTCTCTTTGCTCGTTAAACTCATGGAATTAGTGAAAAGTAAAAAACCATCAACCATAATTTAAGTCACTATTAATTTGATCTACGCACATTAATAAATCTCACGCCAATCCAAGGAACCTATATTAAAAATTCAATCTACGAAAAAAAATTAGATATAAACATAAAAAGGAGGACATAAAGAATGAGTCTAAAAATGAAATTTTTACAAAAAAATTAACTTTAAATAGGCCCAATCAATCAAATAATCAACTTTTTTAGGCTCCTTCAAGATTTTTTGTACGATTTTTCAAAAAAATTATGGCATTTGCTTTAAAATAACTAGTTTTGTATAAATTAATACAAATAATTATGAGTAACGGTATAGTAAAATTTTTTAATAACACCAAAGGATTTGGATTTATCACACCTGATGAAGGTGGGAAAGATGTGTTTGTTCACCAAACAGGTCTAACAGAAGAAATTCGTGAAGGCGACAAAGTAAGCTACGATGTGCAAGATGGCCAGAAAGGCTTGAATGCAGTAAACGTCAAAGTTTCCTAAGCAGTTTTCTCAAAATACTTTGCAAGCCTGTCAATTTATGACAGGCTTTTTTTATGCCCTTTGTATAGTGGGCACTTCCTTATTTTAATGCGCATGTAGGTATCTAACTGGTTATGAACCTTTTTATTCAATACTTGGTTGCATCCAAAAAACACCCTATGAAAATCACACTTAAGCTAGCTGCCCTCTATAATCTCTGTTGGGGCGCATGGGTAGTATTAAGTCCCAACCAATTTTTCAACCTGGTAGGCATGGAGCCGCTCAATCACCCTATGGTGTGGCAAGGCATGGGTATGGTCATTGGCGTTTATGGTATTGGTTATTGGTTGGCCTCTTATGATCCCATTAGACATTGGCCGATTGTTTTTGTTGGTTTTTTGGGGAAAGTATTTGGGCCTCTTGGATTTTTCATTTATTACTTTCAAGACAAAGTTCCTTTTGCGTTTATATATACCTTAATTACCAATGATTTCATCTGGTGGGTTCCTTTTTTTTATATTTTGAAAATGGCTTATAAAGAATCTCATTAAAAACGTTTATCATGATAAAAATACATCTCCTATTAAAATACAGTTGCTTCCTATTCTACCTCTCGGCTGGAATGAATCACTTTATAGATCCGGATTTTTATTATGGATTAATTCCTGATTATTTACCCTACCCTTATTGGATTAATATAGTGAGTGGACTTTTAGAAATCGTGCTCTCTTTACTCCTCCTTTTCCCTAAATATCAAAAAATAGGAGCTTTAGGTATTGTTATATTATTAATTTGCTTCATCCCTTCACATGTCTATTTCATTCAAATCGGGTCTTGCGTAACGGATGGACTCTGTGTGGCTCCATGGATGGGTTGGTTGAGGTTGATCATCGTTCATCCATTATTGATTTTTTGGGCTTGGAATGTGGGAAAATTAAACTTTCGTTTCGCCCAATGAGCATTCCATTAATCCGGCTACTGTTTGACTTCGGGTTATTGGTTTTGATTTGGTTGGTCCAACTCGTCATCTATCCAAGCTTTCTCTATTATGAGCAAGACAATCTTAAACGGTGGCATGAAAAATATACGCAAAAAATCACTTATGTGGTACTCCCCTTGATGATGGGGCAATTGATAATTACTACCATACACCTCTTTAATGATTTTTCTACTTTTACCTTAGGATCATTTTTAATGATTATTACACTTTGGATGATGACTTTTTTGATTTTTGTACCCCTGCACAGCAAAATCTCAAATAATGAAATTAATCTATCTATTGTACATCAATTGATCCGCTTAAACTGGATAAGGACCCTACTTTGGAGCGGGTTATTTGTCTCAAGTCTCTTATATTACCTAACGCATTAACTCAAAGGTGACTTAATGCCCCAGTGCGCTTAATTCATTTAATTATTAAAGAAAATGATCTTAACTCATAAAAACACCCACTTCATTTCATTTATCAGCCTCACTTTACTTCTGATACTTTATATCATGACCCTTAATGGCTTTTTTGGCCCCCATCCCATAGGAACTACCAGTACAAGTACAAGACCTCTGATTGTGCCTAAAGGATTTGCCTTTTCCATTTGGGCCCTTATATACACCGGTCTCATCACTTTCCCTATTTATCAGTTCATCAAAAAAAAAGAGGCTCCTCAATGGCGTCCATTACGTGTTTGGTATAGCATCAATGTGATTTTAAATGGCCTTTGGCTAGTTTGTGCCTCTTATGATTGGCTTTGGATTACGGTCATTATCATTCTGATGATGCTCTTTTCTCTCATTAAAATCGATCATCAAATTCGTACTATGAAAAATGAAGGGATCAAAATTAATTATTGGATGGAATCTTTCGTCTTCAGTATTTACTTTGGATGGGTTACCCTGGCTACCGTCCTCAACATTGCGGCCGCCCTCAAATTCTATGAATGGAATACGTGGGGGATTTCTGAGCTTTATTGGTCCCTCCTTATTTTATCTGTCACCGGAATCATTATCATTAGACTATTTCGCTGGTACCGCGACCAAGCCTTCATCGCTGTGGGTGTATGGGCCTTTTGGGCACTAACCCTACGACATTGGGAAAGTCTACCCATACTGGCTTATTTTTCGTTAGGAATAATGATCTCCTTTATTCTTTTGATCATCATCCAAATGGTACGGCCCACAGAAATAGTTCCTGACTGATCTCAAATCATGCAAATGATGGGTATTTGAACGAATTTATCGTTCTTCTTATTAGGCAACTTCTAATTTCGGCCGGCCAAGTGCAAATAGCATTTTCTTATGATTGATCAAGGCTTTTCTAAACGAGCCATAATTATGATAAGGGATACCAAACTCTTTCGCTGTTTGCTCAACAATGGGTGCCAATTTCGCATAATGTACATGGCATATATTAGGATATAAATGATGCTCTATTTGATAATTAAGGCCTCCTACGAACCATGAGAAGATTCTATTGTTCCCTGCAAAATTACAGGTTGTTTTGAGCTGATGAGCCATCCAATTGTCAGGGATCAGATCATCTTCAGCTATGGGGTACTCATTTACCTCCATGACATGTGCTGGCTGGAAAACGGATCCTAAAATCAATCCAGCTATGTAATGCATGATAAAAAATCCGGCGAATATTTCTAAAAAGCTAAAAGGAGTAAACATTAACGGAAGTACCATTATATAGGCATAGTAGAACAATTTACTGATCACTAACCAAGCCCAAGCTTTAGATACAGAAACATGCTTTGCTAAGATTCCCGATTTTTGATATCCTACCAATTGAGCAAAATCTTTAAATACGATCCATGAAAAGGACATAAGCCCGTACAAAAGCCATGCATAAATATGTTGATATTTATGAAAAGACCTTAATTCGGCATGCGGCGTAAACCTTAGGATAAATCTCGGCCGAATGTCTTCATCATGCGTATCTATATTGGTATAGGAATGATGAAATACGTTGTGTTGTATTTTCCAATTGGTCGCGTTTCCTCCAATAACATTTAAACTGTAGCCAATGATTTTGTTGACCAGTGGATTTTTTGAGTAAGACCCATGATTGGCGTCATGCATGACAGACAAGCCAATACCTGCTACCCCAAGTCCCGTAACAAAATAGCACCCCAACATCACCCATACATTGGCTGCGCTGTATACAAACGAATAAGGAATGAACAATAAGCAAAACATGAAAGCGGTCTTAATAAACATCATTGAATTGGCATTCCTACCTTTTCCAGATAACTTAAAATGTTCGTTAACCCTTTTATTTAAGGTGGTGGCAAATTCTTTATTGATCGAATTTTTAAACCGCAAAATTGATTGGGCACTCTTGTATATTGGCATTTAATATGAGCTAGGTGTTATAATAGTGAACAAACGATTATGTAGGTAAGTTCCGTGAAAGGTAACAAAAATTACGCTGCCAATTAAGATAAAAATCGAGAAAATACAGTTAAATGATAAAATTCCTGCTAAGCCGAAACCAATAACTAGGCAAGTCGCTTGAATTGTGAGGAACGAAGTAGCCGTTAGAGTACTACAAACTCCCCTAATAAATTAATTCGAAAGCGGTGGTATTTACTCCGCTTAGATTTGGTCAATAATAGCATTTCTGTACCTGCCTTAGGAACGTTTGTCGCTATTAATTTACCATTATAAAGGGAGGATATATTAGGTACAGTGGTATGGCCGACTACATGTAATTTAGCCTTGTTATTGAGCAAGATCGCATCCAAATAGGACCCTAATGTATCTGTCTGAACATAACCTCTAAACCAAAAGGGCCCGAAAGAATCATATAGATAATCTTTTTGCTCCTCACGCTCAACTTGGGAAAAGCTCACGGAATCGAAGGGTTGTTCCATCAAATGAGAAAAAAGAGGGGCTTGAGTATATTGATAAACACGATCATTAAATGATTTCAAAGATGCCCCCATAATGATGCCCCCATGCGCAAATAAAATTCCATCAATTTTAAGTGCTGCGGGCTTGGTTGAAAGCCAGCGCCCCAATACTGACCGAGTAGGATGATAAAGCTGTTGATAGCTCACTTGATGCATATTGGCCACCTGTTGCTCTTTTGCCGAAACATAGCGCAGATCATTTGACATAACCATGATTTCATGATTCCCTAAAATAAGGTGGATTTGACCTCCATGCTGGGCCGCTGATTGCTCCAATTCGTAGATGAACCAGGTGAGCCGTAAAGCGTCTTTACCACGATCTAATATATCTCCTAAAAAAACCAAATGTACTCTCCCTCCAATCCATTGATGATTTTCATCTATCAATTTTGAGTTTTGAAGGATTTGAACCACCTCATCAAAATTCCCATGCGTGTCTCCTAAAACATATACCGAATCCACGCCTTTGAATTCAAAAGCATCTCTCTCATGGTTTGGAACAATCGTAATTTGCCCATTGCCCCCCGAAGGACTTCCAAAGTCTATATCCATTGGTTGGTCGTGTAAAGGTATTTGAACCTTATGAATAATTGACTTAGGCGTGCCGTATGAAAAATTCTCTACCTCTTCAGTATGGGTATTTAAATAGCCTTCCTCAGGCGCGGAGGTCAGCCAATGTACCTGATAATGATCTCCTTCAATCGAAACATATAACCCATATTTTCCATCAAATCGAAATTTTTGTGGGCTTTTTTCGGGTATAAGAACGTAGAAAAATGAAAGAACTAGAAAATAATAGGTGAAAAATAGGTTAAAGGCAAAGGACATCTTCCAGAATATGTTTTATCAAAAAACATGATTATGCTTCGCCCTGCAAACTTCCAGCACTTGCCTTTTCGCTTTCTTGGGGTCGTTAATGATCCCATAAAACTGATCAAAATATTTCAAAGTAGACTTTTTGAACTTATCATCGACATGACTTGAGTTTTGATACAACGCATAGATGTCATCTTTTTTATCATTGTAAATTTGAAAGATTTTCTCATAACTGCCCGGCTGCCTGCATAGACCCCTAAAAAGGCGTTGTCTTACACTCGTGATTTGTAAAGCCTCCGCAGGCTGAGCATAAGTAGTCATAATCGCTCCTGCATAATCAAAATCATAAGGCACCGGAATCGGTAATCGATTCGTAGAATCATCCGCTATCAATTTCATATTGTGCTTAGCGCCCACGCCCCAATCTGTATTTCCTATCATAAATTGAAATAAAATCATTAAATCCAAGGCATTGTGTTCACACATATCTTGATTTCTGACCGACTTTTCAGATACAATTTTTCCTCTTCGCTCGGCCAATATTTCATCTTCTTCTATCAAAAAAGCATACTTAGTAAAAGGATCTCTATTTCCACCAGTATCCACATAGGTAACCCTCAACAATCTCACCCTAAAACTATTATCTGTTAATATATTGTAATGCTTGTAAGTCAAATACTCTTGGGCGACATAATCATCAAAGCCTTTATTGTATTGACAATGGGCTACAAGTTTAAGCTTATCCTGCCCGGTAAATATATTATCATAATTTCCCTTCTTTTTAAAGTTTAATTGTAGTGGTGGGAACTTGCAAACCTCTGGATTGGCTCTTGTTTTTCCTCGCGTTTTGAGCATTACGCTGAGTGAAACATCTGTCCCGTCAGCCCCCTTGTAGACAAGGGTTCCAGCGTGTTCTTCTCTATCTTCTATATCCTTAGTGACTGTTTCGATATCCATCGTCAAGGTTAATTCTAGGATTTCATCCTCTTGGAATAGAGAAGATTGAATGGCCCGATCCATACGGCTTTGAGCAGATAACATAACTACTGATCCAAAAAATGTGATCAGTCCTATTAAAAAACGTGTGCAAATAAATATCTTTTTCATCATTTGTGATTTAATTTCTATTAATTTTTTAAGGTATCAACATTTGGTCAATTTTATCCACATCAACACGAATATCATCAGAGCCAAATTGATCAAATGGATTCTCGAGTTGGGTTTGAATATTATCTAAGCTGACCAAAATTATGGCATAAAGCGCAGGTATTAGATAACTAAAAAAAACGTACTCGTCTGCCAATCCTGAAAAGTTTGAAGCTAATAAGGCAAAAGATGGCGCGTATAAAACAGGAAAAACCACTAAAAAAATTTTCCCATACGCTTTCAACCCTATAGGAGTTCGATAATGAAAAATCATTTGCATCTCTTCAAAAGCAATGGAAAAGCGCGTTATAAAAACGACCATCCTAGATACCGATCTACCGTGCAGTCCTTGGGCCAATAACGTTTTTGAAAATAAACTTAACGCTTTAATATTGGTATAAACTTCTTTAGCAAAGGACGCTGATTCCTCAGGATCACTCTCTAAGAAGTGCTTTAAGGAAGTGAATAGGGCGATTATTTTGTTCTTACAATCTAAAGCCTTTTCAGGATCCAAATCTTTTGGATGATCCACGGCTATTCTATAAAATCCATGCATAAACCCCTTGCAAGCCGCTAAGCTTACAAGTCCTTGCTCTCTTCTCGCATACGCCGAATTGATCGCAAAGACTACCGGAAATATGATAGCAATACTCACCAATGCCAAAGGTAAATCCGCATGGATTTCGTAGGTTATGCAGATATAAGTGGCACAAATAGATAAAAAGGTTACAAAAAAAGTTTTGAAATTGGTAATGTAATAAAAATCCTTAAAAAATCTCATTTTAGGTCGTTTGTGGGCATCAATATATCAATTTTTTACAATATAATAAATCTCTATATAACATTATTAATACCAAGCAAAAGAGTTAAACGAAATATAAATATCAATACCTCTCATCCAAAATTATTTTGGGGATTTGAATTCAAACTGAGTTATTTTTGACTTCATAAAAAAATACCCTCCCATTTCTATGGGAATTTGAAAAAATAATAATTTCAATTTTTAAAGCATCCCTAAAATGTCAGCAATTATTCATATTTCCCCTTTAAGTTTTCCATGGCAAACCAAAGATCCTTTCTTGTTTTGTGCCTTTCATGAAGATACCTATCCTCCAGGCAATACGGACTTAGGTCCCGATCCTACTTTACTCACCGGAAGAAATTTAGGACAAGATTTTCAAAGTAAAGATGGCTTCAGAATGTATCATGGCACCGTTGTGCCCGGTTTTCCAGCCCATCCGCATCGTGGTTTTGAAACGGTAACGATCGCACAAAAAGGATTAGTGGATCATTCAGACTCCCTAGGAGCTGCAGGTAGATTTGGTAATGGTGATGTACAATGGATGACTGCGGGTAAAGGAGTTCAGCATTGCGAAATGTTTCCTTTATTAAATACATCAAAAAATAACCCATTATTGATGTTTCAGATCTGGATCAATTTACCAAAAGTTAAAAAAATGTGTGCCCCTCATTTTTCCATGCTATGGAGTGAAGAAATCCCCAAATATATCCACCATGATGATCAAAATAAAAAAACGGAAGTAACGGTGATTGCCGGTACACTCTTCGATACGAGAGGCTTACCTCCTGCACCCGATTCTTGGGCCAATGATCCAGAGAATGGAGTTTGTATTTGGACTTTGGAAATGGAACCTGGGGCCCAATGGATCCTGCCTGCTCATGGCGCTGACTTGAGTCGAACACTCTATTACTTCCAGGGAAAAGACGTTGAGCTGGAAAATAAAAAGCTCTTACCTAATCATGCAATAGAAATGGTCAGTGACCAATCTCTTCGTATCACCAACGGCCCAGAGGTCAGTCATTTCTTATTGCTACAAGGAAAACCTATTGACGAGCCCATCGCTCAATATGGCCCTTTTGTTATGAACCATCAATCTGAAATTCAAGAAACGATGCGAGAATATCAATTAACTCAATTTGGTGGGTGGCCTTGGCCAAAACCCGATCATACCCATGCACATACGTCGGGGAGATTCGCTAAGTATGCCAACGGTAAAATCGAAACAAGATGAGGTCTATATTTCTTATTCGATGAGGTTATTATTATCTTATGCCTAAATACATCTCAAATGAAAGTACTTACCTGCCTATATACATTACTCTTTAGTAGCTTTTTGATCGGACAAAACCTCACAGGGGCTTGGTCATCCTCCGCAGATCAAATACAATCTGTTTGGATCATGACTGCAAATCATTTTTCTATTACGCAATATAAAACTGACCCTGCGGTATTTATTTCAACTGCGGGAGGAAGTTGGGCCACAGCAGATGATGATGTCGTCTTGAATTGGGAGTTTGATACCTCATCACCTGAAAAGGTAGGCACCCAAACCAACGTTAATTTTGTACAAAGTGAAGAGAATATCCAATGGAAAAATACATTGTGGCGCAGGATCGATAATGGTCAACCAGGTGCCTTGAAGGGTGCTTGGCTGATTACGGGGCGTGAACGCGAGGGTGTCATTTCTGAGCGCGTACCCGGAGTGAGGAGAACTATGAAAATACTCTCAGGTACCCAATTTCAATGGATCGCTTATAATATTGAAACTAACCAATTTTTTGGTACCGGCGGGGGCACCTACCAGACCGTAAATGGTCAATACACGGAAGAAATAGAATATTTTTCTAGAGATAACAGTCGGGTAGGCGCACGCCTTCAATTTGATTTTGAATTACAAGAGGGCAAATGGCATCACAGTGGCAAGAGCAGCAAAGGAAAACCTATTTATGAAATATGGTCAAAAAGAGTAGATTTAGGTATTTAACCGGCTGATTATAAAAAAGTAAATGAACGAAAATGGAACACTTATTGACCGGTGATGCAATCATCGCTTTGATTTCCTTAACGGTAATGGAAATAATTTTAGGAATTGATAACATCATTTTCATCTCCATCATTACCGGAAAATTACCGGTTGTATCCCAAGCAAAAGCAAGAAATACAGGCCTAGTATTGGCCTTAGCTTTTAGAATAATGCTTTTATTGACGATCAAGTGGATCGTCGGCTTGACGGCGCCCATCGTGAGCCTCCCTTTTTGGGGTGATTTACCTCTCTTTGAGCTCAGTATCAAGGATCTCATATTGGTGATGGGCGGGGCTTTTCTTATTGCCAAAAGCGTACATGAAATTCATGAAAAGCTAGAAGGTGAGGATGTCATACCTGATCATATGCCACAACTTCAAACCTTTGCCGCAACACTGGGTCAAATCGTACTGATCGATATTATTTTTTCCTTTGATTCCATCTTAACCGCGGTAGGCCTTTCAGATCAAATTATAGTCATGATCTTAGCCGTCATTTTTGCGATGATCGTCATGCTCATTTTCTCTCAGAAAATAAGTGATTTCATCAATAACAGGCCTACGATAAAAATGCTGGCACTGGCGTTTTTAATTTTAATCGGATTGATGCTCGTGATGGAGGGCATGCACCAACATGTGAATAAAGGTTATATTTATTTTGCCATGACCTTTGCCCTAGTGGTTGAGTTATTTAATGATAAACTGCGCCGTAAATCTGGCGCTCCAATTCAACTGAAAAAGAGCAAAATGATAGCGAAAATCAATGTGAGTCAGGAAAAATGAATAATTTTAACAAAAATAAATCCTCAGTTTTAAGAAGCATGGGCTAACTTGACCCGGTTTAATTTACCCTTTTGTGAAAAGCAGCCCTGGGTTATCCCTTAATTTCCCCATGAAAAAAATATTAGCCTTTTTGATTTCACTTTTTTTAGTTATTTATGTAGCCCTAGGTTGGTTTTTCTCTTCATTAATTATTGTCCCCTGGAGATCTCAACCTGACTTATCTGCGCTAAATAAATATGGAGTCGTAGCACCTATTGAAGTATTAACAGATGACAACGTTTCATTAAAGGGTTCTTATCTTAAAAATCCTAATGACAGCGTCTTTTGCGGCGCCGTCGTCTCTCATGGTTGGGGAGGAAATAGGATGGGAGGTGCTGAATACGCTCCTTATTTTTGGAAAAAAGGTTGTGATATCATACTTTATGATCATCGAGGGCATGGAGAAAGTGGTGGATCATTAGGTACTTGGAGCATCTTAGAACGCAAAGACCATCTGGCATTCTCTGAGGTCCTGATGCATAAGTCGGGGCTGACACTAGATCAAATTGGATGGATTGGAAAATCTTGGGGTGCGGCGGCGGTATTGGCAGCCAGTTCAGTCACTCCAAAAGTCGGTTTTATATTGGCTGATTCTCCTTATCGAGACATTAAATCTGCGGTAAATGAGCGGGCTTTGAGACGTTACGGAAGTTGGATCGAAATATTTTATCCCATCACCTATTTTTTAGTGCAATGGCGGGCACAATTTGATCTGGATGAGGCCAATATTGAAGCATTGGCCTCAGAAATACGCGTACCTACGTTACTCATACACTCCCAATCGGATGATCAGACGTCCTCTTGGCAGTCTGTGGATATCAACAAAAAATTAAATCATGAATATGCTATTTTTCATCATACCAATTGGGGGTCTAAGCACTGTAAAGATATGAAGGATCATCCCCAAAAATATGAGGCATTGATCGATGATTTTTTAACCGAAAAGGTCCCGAACTGGCCGCATTTCTAAAAATCTATTTGTGATTCCAACTGTTTCCTTTCAGAAGCACTTAATTTGAGTTTATCTACGACATAATTGTACGTGGGGCGAATGAGTGAAAACCACACCAAGATCCCTAAATAAATAAAAACGAAAAAATAATCTCTCAATACATAAATGGCGCCTAAGGCAGTCATGGCCGCCAGTTCCATGAACATGAACTTTTTAATATAAATATAGTAAAATGAGGATAATTTAGCTGAAACTACAGCCTCAGACATAATCGCTTTTAATCCCTTTTTTGTCATCTTTACTGAAAAAAATAAGAGAAGAAATACCAAAGTAAAAGCAATCAATCTAACGGTCCACTTGCTTTGATCTGAGAGCAAAGCAGCTTGATTCCCCTCGGCCTCCATTTCCAATAACAACCAACAAAATGGAAGAAATGAAATCGCAATTATAGCATTGAAAAATAATGAAAGCTTTTGATAAAATGCTACCCAGTTCTTAAACATAAAACATGTGTATTTATCTATTTAACCTCTATTAAAAAATATAAAAAAAGAGCGATTCATTCAAGAGATAGCTTCAAATCTGGTGTCAGGGCACGGCCCACGCACAACAGCGCGAACCCTTCTGCAATTTCTTCTTCAGAAAGGCCATCAGCATCTTTAATATCAACTTTTCCTAACAATACCTTGCCACGACAAGCGGTACAAAAACCACTTTTACATGAATAAGGCATGTCAATTCCAGCCAAAAGTGCTTGATCTAAAATGGGCTGGTCACCATCTATTTTCAGTTCATGGGTCGTTCCATCCAAAAGAATAGATACATTGACTTCATTTGAGCCCTTCAAATTCTCGACAAGATGCTTACCTACAAATCTTTCTATTTGAATTTGTTTGGATAGAACTCCAAATTGATCCAACCCAGACTGAATGATTTTCATCATCGGATCCGGTCCACAAATAAAATAATGGGTTTGCGCACTCACATTTGATTGCTCAAGAATGGTATGCACCATGGGCTCTGTAGGCCTACCCAGGTAATCTGCCGGTGTCATTTCATCTTCTTGTTCCAAAATATTGATCCAATGAAAATTTTGGAACTGCCTACTTAATTTATTTAAGTCTTCCTTAAATATGATATCCGCAGATGATTTATTGGCGTAGACCAGTAAGACCTTTGTTTTGGGTTCTAAATGAAGGGCCGACTTAGCGATAGAATACAGGGGAGTAATCCCAGATCCTCCTCCAATCAATACCAGCTGTCTTGATTTTTCACCATCAAAACTTGTAGTAAAAGTACCCATCGGTTCCATTACTCTGAGTTTCTGACCCACTTGATAAGTATCATTGATGTGATTAGACATTACGCCATTGGCCACTCTTTTTACCATTACTGCCGGATGTGCATCTATATTTGGTGCTGAGCACAAAGAATAGGCCCGCCTGATTTTAACGCCTTTGACCTCATCAATCAGCGTAATAAATTGACCCGACTGATACGAGAAATCTTCATCTAATGTATCAAAAACGAGATTGACAGCATCAGCTGTGATTTTGACAATTTCTTTTATTGTAAGATCCACATACCTTTCATCCACTTTTTTATTTTTTTTATCCTTTTTAAATAATCCAAAAACCATTCCTTTTAAAATCTATATTTGAATAGCAAAGGTAATTCCATAGTATGGTGGTTACAAATCATTGGGATTCCGTATTTTTGTATTATACATTTATTTATATGAGCGAAAATCATTCTATTCACGCGATCTCACCTATAGACGGCCGTTATCACAACAAAGTACAAGTTCTCTCTAACTACTTTTCAGAATTTGCCCTCATCAAATATCGTGTGAAAGTAGAAATAGAATATTTTATAAGGCTTTGTGAACTGCCCTTACCCCAATTAAAGGATATCCATCCTGATCAATTTGATGCCTTAAGGAATATCTACAGAAATTTCACTGAAGCAGATGCCCTGAAAGTCAAAGAAATTGAAGCGGTTACCAATCACGATGTTAAAGCAGTTGAATACTTCATTAAGAAGCATTTTGATACCCTTAATTTGGTGTCTTATAAAGAATTCATTCATTTTGGGTTGACCTCTCAAGACATTAATAATACCTCCATTCCCTTATCCGTTAAAGAAGCACTTTCTGAAACTATTTTACCTCTATTGGATGAATTCATGGCTTTGATAAAGCAATCTGCCGATGTATGGAAAGAGATTCCCTTACTTGCCAAAACCCATGGTCAACCAGCGTCCCCTACCAAATTGGGAAAAGAAATTGAAGTTTATCTTATCCGACTCAATGAGCAAATAAAATTATTAAAGCAGGTACCTCATGCCGCTAAATTTGGTGGGGCTACGGGTAATTTTAATGCCCACCACGTGGCATATCCTGAGATAGATTGGCATCATTTTGCACATCAATTCGTAAATGATGTCTTGGGACTTAAGCGGAGCCATCCGACAACTCAAATCGAGCATTATGACCATTTAGCAGCATTATTTGATGCCCTTAAGCGTATTAACACCATACTTATTGACTTAAGTAGAGACGTCTGGTCCTATGTTTCTATGGGCTATTTTAAGCAAAAAATAATGAAAAATGAGGTGGGCTCTTCTGCCATGCCTCACAAAGTAAATCCCATAGATTTTGAGAATGCAGAGGGCAACTTAGGCATGGCCAATGCCTTGTATGAATATCTCGCGGCCAAACTTCCTATATCAAGACTTCAACGAGACTTGACAGATTCTACCGTATTAAGAAATATAGGAGTCCCCATGGCACATTCGATGATTTCTTTACACTCATTAGTTAAGGGTTGGAAAAAACTAGAATGTAACGAAGAGGCTATTAAGGAGGATCTCAATCAAAATTGGGCAGTCGTCGCAGAAGCCATTCAAACGATTTTAAGAAGAGAAGCCTATCCATCTCCCTATGAGGCCTTGAAAAGCCTGACCCGTAAAAATGAAGTCATTACTGAATCCACCATCCAAGCGTTTATTGAATCTCTTGACATTTCCGAAAATATCAAAGGAGAGTTAAGGGCTATTACGCCATTCAACTACACAGGACTGTAATTATTCTAATTTACCGGCCAATAAATATAAAACAGCCATCCGAATGGCCACGCCATTTTCTACCTGATCTAATATCAAAGCATTGTCGGCATCTGCCACGCTTGAAGTGATCTCAACACCTCGGTTAATTGGCCCTGGATGCAAAATAATGATCTCTTTATCTAGCGCGTTGATCATTTCTTTATTCACACCATAGTACAAGCTGTATTCTCGAAGCGATGGAAAGTAAGACCTTTTCTGTCGCTCAAGTTGAATGCGTAAAATATTAGCGGCATCACACCAATTCAACGCCTTTCGTATGTCTAATTCCACTTTAACGCCCAAGGCACTGATGTATTTTGGTAATAAAGTAGCCGGACCACAAACCATCACTTCAGCACCTAATTTTTGTAGGGCAAAAATATTAGATAGCGCTACCCTCGAATGCAGGATATCACCTACTATCACGACCTTTTTACCCGCAATACTGCCCAAACGTTCCCGAATGGAATATGCGTCTAATAAGGCTTGCGTCGGATGCTCATGCGTTCCATCTCCTGCGTTCACGATCTTTGAATTAACATGTTTAGCTAAGAAATGAGGGGCTCCCGGACTCGAATGACGAATGACAATCATATCGACCTTCATCGAAAGTATATTATTGACCGTATCTAACAACGTCTCACCCTTTTTAACTGAGCTGCTAGATGAACTGAAATTGATTACATCGGCACTCAGTCTTTTTTCTGCCAACTCGAAAGACAGTTGGGTTCTTGTCGAGTTTTCAAAAAAAATATTAGCAATGGTCACATCTCGGAGGGAGGGGACTTTTTTTATCGGTCGATTAATAACATCCTTAAAGTTATCTGCAGTTTCAAAAATTAGCTCTATTTCCTCAAGACTTAACTCCTTAATTCCTAGTAGATTGTTTTTTATCAATTGGTTCATTCAGCTTCGATATTCATTAACCATATAGAATCATCACCATTTTGTTCTTTGAGTCCTACTTCGACATATTGCGAAGCCAAGGTGTTGACTTGCTTACCCACATAATTAGCCTCAATGGGTAACTGCCGCGTATGTAACCGATCAATTAAAACCAATAATTCTACTTTTTTCGGCCTGCCAAATGAAATCATGGCATCCATGGCGGCCCGTACAGATCTACCTGTAAATAACACATCATCGACTAAAATCACGTCTTTACCCTCGATCAAGAAAGGCACGCGCGTTTCACTGGCTTTTTTGGGAATGTCTCGCCTACGAAAATCATCTCTGTGAAAAGTGGTATCTAAGTAGCCTACTTCTACTTGACAGCCTTCAAGCTCTTGAATGACTTTTTGAATTCTATTAGCCAAAAATACGCCTCGAGGTTGTAGACCCAATATTACCGCCGAAGAAAAATCATTGTGGTTTTCAATAAGATGCTGACACAATCTTTGAATTGTAATTTGAAGAAGTTGGCTATCTAAGAGCAGTCGCTTTTGCATCTGAAATTATGCAAATATAAGAGAATATCCCTATTTAATATCCTCTTTACCTACATAGTGAATTTTATTTAAGTAAAATATCTCTTTTAATGAGCTGTTCATATTCGAAGAAGATAATATTTTCTGCCTCCCAAGAGCTAAAATAAACTGATCATACCATGATACGACAGATTCTATTTCTGGATTTTTCCACATCCATTTATCCGAATCAACACCCAGCGATACAAGAATCTCAAGCTCATGCTCGACAATCTCTTGACCCTTAAAAATTCTTGCCCTGATCATATTTTTATTTAAGGTATAGACTTCAATTCTATTAGAAACAGATAAAAATTCCGCCTTTTTTTCCAAACTCATAAAAAACATATCTTGCATGGGGAAGCTGTGGTCCCAGAGCATATTCCCTTCCTCATCAAAGGCCACCGCAAAGGCATGCGTAGAATTAAATCCTGAATTGGAATATGGGATATGATCTGTATTTGAACTAGGTATAAAGGTTTGAACATCTGTATGTTGGGGATAATACACCTCTCCTGACAAAATAAGCTGTTCTTTGTTTTGTATCATCTCATGAATGATTACGCGATAATTTAAATTTATTTTTTTCCCTTCCTCCGTTTTTCTTTTAATGCGCTCCTTTAACTTTTGCATTTGACCTAACCCCATGAATTCGAAAAAATGCTCAAAATAGGCAAATTCATAATATTTGAGAAAACTTAGTTGGTCTCCTGTAAATTTGGAAATGAACAAGCCTTTACTCATCCTCGTTCCATTGTTGGAAAAGCTTCCGGCCAAATAACGTGAATTTTCTAATGGAGCTATCACCGTTCCGTTGAGTAAATTTCTACCCCGAGTAGCCACTCCCTTATTTTTAAATAATTGTTGATTTTCTCGCGAATAACCATAGATGGTTAAACCCAAATTTTTTGTTCTGTTTTTTTCTGCCATTATTACAGAAAAAATACCGCTCAAATCGTCAATTGATATATTCACTATTTCATTTTCATTCCCATATATTCCCGGGACTACTTGAGGATTGTTGCTTTTATTAAAGGTCACGACAACAGGTTTATGGTTCGTCGTACCCCCCAAAAGAATGAAATCATCTAATGCCTCAAAATGTGTTACTTCAATAGGGAAAACCGTAGATAGTTTTTGCTCTTTGGAAGATCCCGTATTTAGATCTATTTTAAAAACCGAAAAGAGCTCTTTTTCATACTGCTTTCTTGAAAAAAGAAGCTGTACTTGATCTACAGAATGATCCCATCCCAATAATGTATAACCCAAGGGTACTAAAAACGGTTTTTCCCAATATACCGTCAAAGCAGTGTCTAGATGTATGAGTGACCCTGCCGATTGAGCATCTCCAAATTTATTGAAATTATTGACCCACAAAACAATACCATTCTTTGCGGCATAAATTACATGAACGTCTTGAACCTCATTGGGTATTGGCAAAATAAATTGTGCCGTATTGACCAAATAACCCCCCGAAGCAGCTTGAATATCCATTTGAGCTTTCACCACCATGGTTATTAGGAAAATATATATATAAATAGCAACTCTTAGCATCTATTATGTGCTTAAATAATGACCCCATACTCCCCTTATTAAAATCATAACATTGGCCATCGGTGGCAGCCTGAACTCCTGGTCGATCATTTTCACCCTATCAATATAAAGCTCAATACTTTTTGTCCTTCGTATTTAGTTAGATGTCATCACAACCTAAATTAGGATAACACCAAGATGCCTTACTTTTTAACGTCAAGCAGGGACAACGCAGTGAAAGAATCATTTAAAGTTAGTCAACCCTCATTTTGAATACCTATTTTATCCCTCAGAAAATAAAAAAGCATTTCAAATGGCTATCTTTACGCAGCGAAATAATTTTATGAAAATATTAATTCTTAGGTTTTCCTCTATTGGTGATATCATCCTAACCACTCCCGTAATTAGGGCATTAAAAACACAAATTGATGATGTGAAAATCCATTTTGCAACCAAAGAACGATATGCTAAACTACTTGAAGAAAATCCATATATAGATCAAATTCATCAATTGATAAATAAAGAAAGTGATCTAATAACCGAATTAAAAGCAGAAAAATTTGACCTCATCATTGACCTACATCACAACTTAAGAACTTGGTTAATTCAAAAAAGATTGGGAGTCAAAGCTTATAAATATGATAAGCTTAATATCAAAAAATGGTTGTATACTAACCTTAAAATTGATCGATTACCCAATTTACATATCGTAGATCGATACCTGGCCACACTGGCTCCATTACATATCAAACCTGACACCTTAGGCTTAGATTTCTTCATCCCTGAAAAAGATGAGGTTCAAAATAACTGGCTCCCAATTACCCATCAAAATGGATATATTGCTGTAGTGATTGGTGCCACATACCATACCAAAAGACTGCCACCTAATCGTTTAATTGAATTATGTGATCGCATCAACCAACCCATCATCTTGCTAGGAGATGAATATGATAGATCCATAGGTGATCAAATTTATCGTTTTTTTGAAAAAAATAGCACTCAGTCACTTAATGAAGAAGATATCAGACTAAAACTTGGAAAAAAAGCAGTCGTATTCAATGCTTGCGGCAAATTCAATTTGAATCAATCTGCTTCAATAATCAAAAATGCAAATTTTGTTTTTACACATGACACTGGGCTAATGCATGTTGCTGCCGCGTTTAAAAAGCACATCTTCTCTATTTGGGGTAATACCACACCAAAGTTTGGTATGTATCCCTACCGGACTACCTTCGTCGTTTTTGAAAATACACAACTTAAATGTCGCCCTTGTTCTAAAATTGGTTTTGAAAAATGTCCAAAAAATCACTTCAAATGCATGAACAATTTGACCTTTGATTTTTATCTGCCCAATTAAATAATTTCGTAAATCAACTTCCAAAAGAAAAATGTCCAACATCGATAAACCTTTCTTCTTTTACTCTGAAAATTTCCCAAAAACCCTGAACAGAATCAAAGCAACACTGGTATTCAGTACCTATCAAGCAGGGAAATTGATTTTCATCAGTTCCTTAAATGGAAAAACAATCATAAAATATGCAAAAAGCTTCAAAAGGCCTATGGGTATTGCCATTGATAAAAATAAGATGAAACTGGCCGTGGCCAGTAGAACTTCTATCCAAGTCTTTGCAAGTAATAAAGTTTTAGCACTTTCTTATCCTGAGAAAAAAAGCAGGTATGATCAACTTTTTATTCCGCAAGTGAAATACCACACAGGTTATTTGGATACCCATGAAATTGAGTTTGGAACAAACAGTGAGCTGTATTTCATCAACACCATGTTTTCCTGTATCAGTAAAGTAAGTGCTGATAAACATTTTGAAATGTATTGGAAACCCGATTTTATTACTGAGCTTTTACCAGAGGACAGGTGCCATTTAAATGGTATGGCCATGAAAAATGGAAAACCTGCTTTTGTCACAATGTTTGATACCACCAATACCTATTTTGGATGGAAAAAAACACCCAAAGAAACCGGTTTATTAGTAGAGGTAGAGACTGGAAAAATATTACTAGATCAATTGGCTATGCCGCATTCACCGGTATATTTTGATGATAAAATTTATTTTCTCCTTTCCGGAACAGGTGAAATCAAGTGTTATGATTTGAAGACTGAAAAAGTGACTCTTATTTCCAAAATAGATAGTTTTCTAAGAGGAATGGTGGTTCATGATGATTTTTTAATTGTAGGTACTTCTAAATTGAGAGAAGAGACGACGACCTTCAAAGGGCTACCTTTTTCTGCAGAGGACAGTTATTGTGGTATTTATATTCTTAACCGTACCACGGGAAAACCCATGGGAGGTATATCCTATACAGATAATATTAGAGAAATATTTTCCTTAAAATTGTTATTCGATGTTCAAGTTCCAGGCATTTTGGTTGAGAATGACGAATACCATGATAAAAGCATCATGGCCGACCCCAATCTGAATTTTTGGATAAAGCAGAAAAAATTGTAAATTTGTCATGACAAAACATCAAATTTATTAGTAATGAAGCATAATCTCAAATACTTAGCCCCTGCAGCGGCAGTAACCACTCTTTTCTTGTTAGGCTGTGGAGACGATGAGGCGACACCTGATTGTACAGGTGATGAAGCACTTTTAGGAGGCAGCTGGCAACTATTGAAAGAAGATGGTGTAACGATTAACGGAAAGATAGAGACCAATGATATTGGAGAAGAGTATACCTACGCGCTTGTTTATACATTTGAGTGTGGTGGCGATTTTAAAATTAGACAAGTTTTTTCATATTCCGATGATCCACAAAATCCTGTCAATGATTTATATGAAGGTACTTGGGAGTTTGATTCAGCAGATGAAACTATCTCTATCGGCTGGACGAGTGGATACCAAGATGTCTATGAGTGGGATTTTGAAATTGATGTTGTTAGTGAAACTCTATTAAAAGGTACCTTATACACCGAGGCGGATACTGTTCTCCAAGAGTTCAGTAAGCTATAACAAAAGTATTCTGCAAAAAAACCTGAAATGATCATTCATTTCAGGTTTTTTTGGTTTAATACGAACGCCTATTAATTGCGGATACCTATTTGTAATATGGGTTTTAATGAAATTTAATTCATGAAAACACTCTACATCGTTAGGCATGCTAAATCATCTTGGCATTTCAATGTGCTCAAAGATCACGATCGCCCCCTAGGAAGCAGAGGAAGGAAACAAGTCCTAAAGATGGGGAAACACCTAGCTAAATATGTAAAACCGCCCGATCAAATCATCACTAGTCCAGCCAGCAGGGCGTTTTATACAGCCTTATTCGTGGGGGACGCATGGGGCATCGACGAAAACAAACTTACATTGAATGATGCCCTTTATCATGCCAATCAACAAACATTGTTAGACATGATTAGAAGCACTCGTGAAACTGATGTTTTAGCCATTTTTGGTCATAATCCAGGATTGACCTCGTTGATCAATTGCTTTCATATCAATGGTATAGATAATTTGCCTACCTGTGGTGTCATGGGATTTACTTTGGATATCGAAAATTGGAGGGATCTCAATTCGGCTCGCTTGACACCTAAATTCTACTACACCCCCCGATCCATTGAGGAAGATCCCCCTCCTAAAGAAGCTAACTAAATGGGGCGAATTATTCCGTTTCCCAACGCCAATCACCACCAATCATTAATTTTTCTTTTAAGTTATTATCTATCATAAACTGTCTGGTAGTTTCGCTGTCCATCTTCGTGGCAGGTAACTTGTCCGCATCGGCCAAAGCATATAACATCATGGTTCCAAATCGGGAAGTATTGGTGATGTGGGACTCATTAACCAGATCAAAATCGTCACAATCAGAGTGATAACAACCATAAATAGACGGGTCTAAATCAGAGATCACACCTAGAATCGGCACGCCTTCTAACATAAACATCTGATGGTCACTATGTAACCCTGAACGGTTTGAAAAGCTTCCATCATAGGCGGTATCAATTTGCTGTAACTCCATATTCAGCTTCGTAAAAAAATTCATATCAGCTATTCTTCCACCCGCATTGATGCCTTTGGGATTCCCTGACATATCCAGATTAAACATGTATTTGATTTGATCCATAGCACCTGCTTGATTGAACAAATCTACCATATATCGCGAACCAAATAATCCCTGTTCCTCTCCCATGAACAGCACAAATTTTAGGGTTCGTTTGGGTTGCAGTCCATTGGCCATAAAAGCCCTAGCAATATCCAAAACAGCAAAGGAACCAATCCCATTGTCGATGGCTCCTGTCGCTAAATCCCAAGAATCTAAGTGCCCCCCCAATACAATAATTTCATCAGGTAATGTCGATCCCCTCAAGGTAGCCACCACATTTCGCGCATTGATCAAATCACTATTATTGGTCATCTCAATGCTGGCCGTAACCTCTTGTACTTTGAGCTTCTCTTTGAGCGCAAATCCATCTTCTTTACCTATGCATACCGCAGGTATATCCAACATTTCCCCCGTTACCGAAGCAGTGCCCGTAAGTAAAACACCCCCTGCTACTTGATTAATAATAATAACTCCAGTCGCACCATATTGAATGGCTAATGCAGTTTTTTCACTTCTGTGAAGATTATTCAAGTCGGCTTCACTATCTGGCAAGATGGATATATAAACCAAGGCAATTTTATCTTTCACAGCCTCTGGAGAGGCCAGATAATCTAAAGCTAATCCATTGCCCATATCTACTACCTGACCCGACACGCTGGACACCACGGGGGCATGTCCTAAAGTAACCACAGCCGTAGTGACTCCGTCAAGACTCAATGACACATCTCCTCGTGACCAGGCTTCTACCTCGAAAGGCTGATAGGCTACATCCTCAAAGCCATAAGATCTGAATTTTTCATACACATAAGTTTCTGCCTGAGCTCCATTAGTGGAACCCGTCAAACGATGACCAATGGTCGCCGTAGCGTCTCCTAATGTGGCATAAGCCTGAGCATTGGCTTTTACTTCTGTATCTATGCGTTGAAAAGTTTGAATCCGCGTCTCGTGGGTGGGTGAGCAAGCGATCAAAGAGAAAATGATAAGACCTCCAAGGATTATATCTCTATTCATAATATAAAATTTTTCTCTTCAAAGATAATCATGAAGACTTATCAGGCATGGTCACCGACTTTTTTAGACTTTTAATTTACATGAATGGTTAAAAGACGCCGACGTCTTTCGGTCATTCTGATATAATGCTTTGTTAATAAAATTGCTCTTTAGTAGATACTAAACATAAGTTTTCATACTCCGCAGCCTAACCTATTTTGTATACTGCCCATGAATCAAGGTGGATGAAGATCTCTCGAATATCTACATTTGATTGGAGAAATATATTAAATGAGTCCTTGAACCCCTCTCATGAAACTTCATCCGGCTCTGAGTTATTTTGGTATAAAATTTATTTATTCATCAGAGATCATCAAATCAAGTGTTCAAAACAGGTGCCTGAGCTCTCATCTGCCGGAACGTCAAATTGATACGCGGAGCCGTCACCTTTTTAGTTGGGGGTAAGCGATGCTGCCAATGATCTTGGGTCTGACCCTGCATCGTCAACAGACTTCCGGATTGAAGGGGAATAGAGACCGTTTCTTTGGTCCTAATGTGCTTAAAGGCAAACTTACGCTCTGCACCAAAACTCATAGAAGCAATGACCCCATGCTTGACCAGCTCTTTCTCTCCATCACTGTGCCATGCCATACCTTCCGATCCCGTAGGGTATAGATTGAGTAGACAAGAATTGAATTTAACCTGTGCTTTTTCTTCAACGAGTACTTTGATCGCTTCAAGAGTGGGGGTCCAAGGCCATGCGTGCTTGGTTACCTTTGAGTAGGTATAAGCATAAGGTGCATCTCCATACCAGGCTACCTTTCGTTTGGTAATGATGCGTTTACCAAAAATAATGGCTTCATCATTTTTCCAATCAATTTCAGACCTCAGAATATCGTAATAACTGGTAACTGCTCTAGGGGCTATTATGGGCCCGTAGTAATACACGCACCCATCATAAGGCAACCTATTTTGTTGACTGTCAATAGCAAAAAGTTCCATGGATTTAAATGTTTTAGTAGCAGCGTAAATAGGCTCCTTAACGGCAAACATAGTGACCAAACATAATCCTACAAAACGTTATGCCTTTTCATGGCCATTCTTACCTACTTTAATGGTAGAATAAAAGCATATTTATAGCTTTTGCCGTGAAAGTTAGCTCCACTTCTTTTTAAATTAAATGATATGTTTTTTTTAATGATTTTTTTGAGCAATATTGGTTTATGCAAATTGACATCAAAAAAGCCGCCGCACGGATATCGGGTCAAGTGCTCCAAACGCCGCTATTCTACTCGAAATATTTAAGTGCGCTGAATAAGGGACAGGTTTATCTCAAACTAGAAAACGAGCAATACACGGGCTCGTTCAAGGCAAGAGGTGCATTGAATAAAATATTAGGCCTTTCTTCATCCGAAAAAGCCAAAGGCTTGATCACGGCCTCAACGGGAAACCATGCGCAAGGATTCGCTCGAGCCCTTGAAATAGCAAATGCTGAAGGTACTATTTTTTTACCGACGAATGCCGAAGCATCCAAAGTCGAAGCATTAAAAGCCTACAAAGTTGGATTGCAATTTCATGGAGCCGATGCACTAACAACAGAATTACACGCTATGAAATTTGCAGAAGCTTCTGGGCAAATCTGGATCTCTCCCTACAATGACCCCGAGGTTATTGCTGGCCAAGGGACCTTGGCCTTAGAAATGACTTCTCAATTGGATTCTATTGATGCTGTACTTGGCTGCATTGGTGGTGGGGGCATGATGTCCGGTGTGGCCACATGGTTACATCAGGCGAGTCCCAAAACTAAAATCATCGGCTGTCTACCTGAAAACTCCCCTGAAATGTATCTCAGTGTTAAAAAAGGTGAGGTCGTTTTTATGGAAACTCCTTTACCTACACTCTCAGATGGATCGGCTGGAGGTTTAGAATCTGATGCCATCACTTTTGATATCTGTAGAAAATTAATCCATGATTATGAACTCACATCAGAAAGTGAAATCGGACTAGCCATAAAGTATATGGTAGATAAGCACCATAAAATTATTGAAGGTGCCGCTGGAGTGGCCTTAGCGAGCTTCTTCAAAAGAGCTGCTGAATTGGAAAATCAAACGGTAGTCATCATCATTTGTGGCGGTAATATAACTACCGAGAAATTAAAATCCTTACTGTGACGATCAATGATGAACCCGATCTCAATACTAAATCCTCCGTTATGAGCAAGTATTATATTTCGGCTGAAGAGCTCTTGCAAGATTCCTTCTTGTTGGCTAAGAAAGTTTTTGATTTTGGCTATCGTCCAGATCACATCATAGGTATTTGGAGGGGAGGGGGGCCTATCGCCATTGCCATTCATGAATATTTTGATTACATGGGGGTTGAAAGTCAACACCATCCCGTCAAAATATCATCCTATAGCGATTTGGGTCAACAAAAAAATTATATCCTGATCAAAGGATTATCAAGCCTTATTGACTCCATCAAATCTGATGAAAAAGTACTCATTGTAGATGATGTGCTAGATACAGGACGCAGCTTAGATGCTTTGCTAACTGAATTAGGTAATAAAAATATCGACCTACAACCACAAAGATGTAAAATTGCCTGCCCTTGGTACAAGCCTACACGAAATCTCACATCTATTCAACCTGATTTTTATTTGAGAACAACGCATGATTGGTTGGTATTTCCCCATGAATTAAAAGGTTTGTCAGCCAAGGAAATTTCATTGAATAAAACATCCATTTCAAAAATTATTACACAAAAATAGATACCCATTCAATCACACATTTTCAACATGAAAAGATGAAATTTCAACTGACGGTGCCTCATAAAAGAAATGACCTCCTAAATTAATAAATAATTAATCTACCTTTATCAGCTCACGAATAAAAGCTTAAATTCAAATCCCAGTCAATAAATGAAAATATCAAAGACGTTATTGATCCTTCTCATAGGGATGTTCATTCTTTTAAAGGTGAAAGGACAGCCTAATTATTCGTTGAAGTCTCATAATATCACTGAAGGTAAAAACGCCAATATTTCTAATAAAGCAGCCAAGAAATCTTTTAAAAAAGGGGCTTATAACGAGGGACTTGTTCATACTGCTCAGGCCTTGCAAAAGGCAGAAAATAAAAAGCAGGTTTCTAAGGCACAAAATTCTCTAATAAGCCATTACACCAACACAATCAACAAAAATTTACAAAAAATAACTGCTTTACAAAAGAAATCTATCTCGTTTGTCAGTGATCAGACCGTAACTCAGCGTGCTGACATACTCAATATATACCGAGTCATGAATCGATATTGTGATGTTTTGAATGTTCTACATCCTGATAAGTTCAAAGCGATTAAAAGAAGAGATGCCGATGTAATCATACAGATTGAGACCTATGAGAATCAAATAAATGCCTCCAAAATATTGTTTGACGAAAGTCTTCAAATGGCTGCAAAGATGCATTATGAAAAAGGTACCCATTTGGCTAAAAAAAATCAAAAACAAGCCAACAAAGAAGCTGCAAAACATTTTAAATGGGCTTATGAATACATACCCAATTACCGAGATGCTCGGAAAAAATATGCCGATTTGAAAAAGTTAGCTGTTACTAGAATGGGGTTTACCGCATTTAAATCAGGGGGGGATTTTAGTCAAATGGGTGATCTCATTATCAATAGTGTATTAAAAAAATTTATTACTGATGCCAAGCAATTTGAATTCTTTGAGGTTTTAGATAGAACGCAAATGAATGCCCTCATGCTAGAACATGGCTTGAGAGAGTCTGAAATTATGGACCCTTCTGATGCGCCTAATTTTGGAAAATTACTTGGCGCAGATGTTTTATGTGTGGGAAGTATCGATCGGGCAGACGTCGATCGACAAATGGCACAACCTTATCTTCAAGAATTCACAGAAAGGGTCGTAGTTGGAAAAGAAAAATATCTCAACAAAAATGGTGAAGAACGCACGCGTTCCATAAAAGATGATGTTTCAGCCACAGCCCAAATGAATCAAAAGTTTTCTAACGCAGTTTTATCAGTAACCTATAAAATTTTTGATGTCGCAACTGGTACATTGCTAGATCTGGGTGAGGTGAATGGGGAATACGAGTGGGACTACATTTGGATGTCATCCTTTCAAGGAGACAAAAGGGCCATTCCTAATGAGATGCCAATAACTGAACTCCGGTTTCCTACCCAAAACGAAATGATGCAACCCGCTAATGAGTTTGCTGCTCAAGCGTTGTATCAGAAGATCAGTAATTATGTTCGTGAAACTTTTGAATAATTTTAAATTTTACTAGTTTTAATATTTTCACCGAGATTATTTTAAATCCCCTCAGCTGCCCTTTTTAAATATTATCATTTTGGGCAAATCAAATACAAACCGTTCATCTACCCTATCATTCCTTTATAGATTTTTAAGATGAATTACTATTAGATTTTATAGATTTATAAAACGATGGCTTCTTCAAATTAAGAACCAAACTATATAATTATGAAATACATACTCTTTTCTCTAAGCCTTCTATGGGTAGGATGTCTGGCAGCACAAGATAGATCGATTGAGATCGATAAAGTGATCACCACACAGCATCAAACGGTTATTAAAGGTCAAAAAATAACTTTTCAGGCCACCACGGGGACGCAACCCATGTGGGATGAGGCGGGTAAAACCATTGCTGCGGTACATTATACTTATTATGAGCGAACCGACATCGATCGAAAGCCTATGCGTCCTTTGGTTATTTCATTTAATGGTGGACCTGGATCGGGTTCTGTTTGGATGCACTTGGCCTATACCGGGCCCTCCATCCTTAAAATTGACGACGAAGGATTTCCAGTACAACCCTATGGAATTAAAACCAATCCGTATTCCATTTTAGATGTTGCAGACATTGTATTTGTAAATCCCATTAATACGGGATTTTCCAGAATCACTGATCCTGAAGCCAAACGAGAAACTTTCTTTGGCGTAAATGCCGATATTAAGTATTTAGCCGAATGGCTAAATACGTTTGTTTCAAGAGCCAATAGATGGGAATCCCCCAAATATTTGATCGGTGAAAGTTATGGTACTACACGCGTTTCTGGTCTGGCCCTGGAGCTCCAAGAGCGACAATGGATGTACTTAAATGGAGTCATCTTGGTTTCACCTACCGATATTGGTATTGATCGAAGTGGGCCCGTAGATGCAGCCAATGAATTGCCCTATTTTGCAGCTACGGCATGGTATCATGGGAAACTTCCCCCAGATTTACAAGAAAAAGACTTAGACGAAATATTACCAGAGGTAGAGGCTTATACCCTCAATAAATTAATACCCACCTTGGCCAAAGGAGGCTTTGTAAGTGCAGAAGACAAGGAATCCGTAGCCCAGCAAATGGCGCGCTACTCAGGCCTCTCAAAACAAAGTGTTTTAGATCACAATCTTGCAGTACCTGCCCCATTTTTCTGGAAGGAATTACTCCGCTCAGAAGGCCATACCGTGGGACGTTTGGATTCTAGATATAAAGGGATTGACCGTATAAATGCAGGCACTCGTCCTGATTACAACTCAGAGTTGACCTCATGGTTGCATTCATTTACACCGGCTGTGAATTATTACTACAAAAATGTACTCAATTATCAAACTGACCTCAAGTATAATATGTTTGGTCCGGTACATCCCTGGGATAGATCCAACAATCAAACAGGAGAAAATCTGAGAAAAGCCATGGCCGAAAACCCTTACTTAAATGTGATGATTCAATCGGGCTTTTACGACGGCGCCACCCAATATTTCGATGCAAAATATACCATGTGGCAAATAGATCCCAGTGGTCAGTTAAAAGATCGTTTTAGATTTAAAGGTTACCGATCAGGCCACATGATGTACCTGCGTAAAGAAGATTTAATCAAAGCCAACGATGATATTAGGGATTTCATAAAGCAGAGTACTCCCGCAGCAGGACAATCCGCTAAATATTGAAACTTGTCAAAAGAAAAAAGCCTTAGCCTATACTTATTACCAATACCTATTAACATGATCCGTGAATGGACTGAATAGCGCGCTGTGAATTTTATGCTTTTGGAATTAGTGATTTCCAATAAAAGTAATGCTATCCACTTTTCTAATAGTTAAAAATAGAATTATAAATTTTCAATATTATATATTAAATCACTGATTACTTAGTCAAAATAAAAGAGTTTTTCAATTTTGACATTCAGCTCTTTAGCCATTTTCATGGCTAACTCTAAACTTGGCTTATACCGATATCTTTCAATAGAGATTATAGTTTGCCGGCTCACACCTACACTTTTACCAAAATCATCTTGAGTGAGGTTATTTTTGTGCCTAAACTCTTTTAAATTATTTTTTAAAACCATCTAAAAGGTTCTGTACAGATATAACTGATAGATAGACTTAACGATTGACACAAATAAAAGTAGAGAAATAATTAAAAAAATGATCCCTCCCGTGTTTTGTAATATTGAATTGGTTAGAAGCATTCCAATAAAAACAAATAGAGATAATTCATAGAGTAGGTAACCCAATTTGTATGATTTGGAGTTGATCATATCATCTCGCTCGTCTACTGTTGTTTTGGCTTTAAAAATTAGTTCTAGCACAGCGTAAGCCATCGAAAAATAAAGCACAGCAAAAATAATTATTGGTGTAATTTTTCCAATTAAATTATTGATTGAAATCAAATTATCTCCTTGATTTTCATAAAAAAACGGCATGAAAATTAATGCAAATAATATTGAAAATACGACTTCAATAAGGATTGAAATCTCTTTTTTGGATAAAGCCATTTCAGGTTTTTTATTTTTGAATTAATCTTAATACCAAAATCGATAATTTTGCAAATGAGAAGGTAAAAAGTCCGAAGAGAGGAGATAAAATGGCTACTTTAAGTCCACCTGCAATAATTGAAGGTGCTGCCCCTCCAGTTGCTTCAATTACATCAAAAGCTGTTATTAATCCTATTAAAGCTCCTAAAACACCTAAAGCTAAGCCTAAGGTTCCACTATCTCCAATGTGTTTCAACATTCTTTTTGAAGTCTCTTTATTAGTATTTATGGTTAAAAAACTTTTGACCATAAAGTAAATTGATAATAATAAACAAATCAGAATGAGCGACATAAACAAAGCACCTCCTTCTAAAAATCTATTAAATAAAGTTGTTCCAATTAATCCTGTAATCATTGCCATAATTCTAAGTATTTTAAGTTTCATTTTATTAATGTTAAGCTTACTTTACAAGTATACGTAACTTAATGTTAAGTATGCTTAACATTTTAATTTTTATTTTAAGCCTCCTAAATTGAGTCAACTTAATTTAAAAGAGCACAAACTATCTTGATTCTGTCTACGGATAATCCTAAAGTAACAAAAGGAGCCATGTAGATCCACATTTAATTTTGAAAATCATAAATAGGTGTCAGGACTAGAATAGGGAAGTAAATATTATCCTTTTAAATAATTCATAGGATCCTTTATATCAGTTGAAACTACTATTTCTCATGATTTTCATCTACTAACCAGCATAAAGTGGTCGAATAGGAATGCTTTGGGCTACAAAACTTCTCGAAGAGCATCGACGAACAATTGATTCCGCATCATTTCGGCGACCCATAACGCATATTGTTTCGCTGACGGGTGCAGCTGATCGGCTGCCACCAAAGCAGTATCTGACAACCCTTGTTCTGAAATAGCGGTAATATCAAAATACCAGATTCCTTTGTCATTTGTAATCCTTTTATTAATCTGGTTATACTTAGCTAGTTCAGTGGTGATTCCTTCCTTATTCCTCGCTCCAAAAGGGGTAAATCCATAATTGGGAATCGATAAAACGAATACTCTATCTTTATCTCCACCTACTCGTTCAATGGCTAATCTGAGCAATTCCTCAAATGCTGGCTCATAACTCGCAGCTGTTTTTCCTTGATATTGATCATTGACCCCAATGAGTAAGGAAACTAAATCATAATCAAACTTATCAAGAGTCGCCAAGGCTGCCTTAAGCTCATCTGTACGCCAACCCGTCTGGGCTATGATAGTAGCTGAATCCAAATAAATTTCATGCCCCTCAAGTGAATCTATGAGTTGATTGGGCCACCTGCCAGATGCCTCAACACGTTCTCCTATGGTGTAGCTGTCTCCTAAGGCAAGATAAGAAAAGGATGGAGTAGCCTCATCCAACAATATTGAATTTTGATCTTGATTATCTGCAGTCATGTACCCTGTGGTCGCACAACTGCATAAAAAAAGCAGTTGGAAAAAAATTGATGTAAATCCTTTGCATCTCATCATAAATTTAGCCACTAAAATGAACAATTTAACTCATCCCTAAATAAACACGGTCTATCTATCCCGTTCAAATCATTGATTTTCAAGTTGTCTGTTAATTTCAAATGTACAAATACCTTTCTCAGTCATGACTGCCGGTAACAAAATGAAAATTAAAATACACCTAAATCTGGTAAATTTTTTTTAAATTGAAAGAATAATGACCTTATTAATCAATAAAAAGTGAAAAGACATGCCATTTCTGTCACGCTCACCTCTATTGAATGGGACAACTAATTATTATTAAACATGAAAACCTAAGTAGAAATTAATGAAAAATATGAAAAAAGTTCTTTGGATCAGTGCGTTATCCTTTTGGATGCTTATTGGGTGTCAAGAAAAAAATCAGTCAGATTGGATTTATTTATTTGACGGATCGAGCCTAGAGGGATGGCGTGCCTATAATGGGACTTCTTTACCTTCTGATTGGTCTATTGAAGAGGGTTCACTCACCTTTAACAAAGAAGCAAAAAATGAAGCTAATTATGAAGGTGGAAAAAATATCATCTACGCGCTCGAGGAATTTGAAAACTTTGAACTTTTTTTAGAATGGAAAGTTTCTGAAGGGGGCAATAGTGGTGTTTTTTATCATCTTAAGGAAGGATTTAAAGAGCCCTCTGAGGTCTCTCCTGAATATCAACTCATTGATGATACAAAATGGGGAATTTACAACAACAACAGCGTTCTTGAAGAATGGCAAAAAACGGGTGCAGACTATGCCATGCATACCCCAGATACAACAAAAAAAATCCTAAAACCCGCTGGTGAATGGAACACAACAAAAATTATTTTTACTTCTGAGCGTGCAGAGCATTGGCTCAATGGCGTAAAATTACTCTCTTTTGTTCCCTGGAGTGAGGATTGGTATGATCGAAAAAATAAGGGTAAATGGAAAGATCGCCCCAATTATGGTAAATTCAAATCCGGATATATTGGACTTCAAGACCACGATAACCCTATTTGGTTTAAAAACATAAAAATAAAAAAACTTTAATCTGATCTCTATGAAAATGAACAAACGCCAGTTTCTAAAAAGTGCGGCAGCCCTATCTTCACTAACCCTACTTCCTGGTTGTGATTGGGAAACTTCTGACCAAAAAAGGCTTCGAACGGCTCATATAGGCGTTGGCAATATGGGTGGAGAGGATCTAAAGGCTATCTCATCGCATGAAATGGTTGATGTAGTGGCCCTATGCGATGTAGATTCAAATAACTTGTCCGCTGCAGCTAAGTTGCATCCCAAGGCCAAGCGCTTCACTGACTATCGAGATCTTTTCAAAGAAATGAAAGATCAAATCGATGCGGTGATTGTCTCCACACCGGATCACACCCATGCTCCAGCTTCTATGATGGCCATGAACCATGACAAACCTGTGTATTGCCAAAAGCCTCTTACGCATCATGTGACTGAGGCTCGGGCGATGAATCAATTAGCGGCTGATAAAAACCTCGTGACCCAAATGGGCATTCAAGTACATTCTTTCTATGACTATAAATTAGCGACCTTACTCATTCAATCAGGGATCATCGGAAAAGTAAGTACCGTTCGGGCATGGTCTCCTAAAAACTGGGGATATGATGGTCCTGAACCGGAAGGTAGCGACCCAATTCCGGGGCATTTAGATTGGGATTTATGGCTAGGAACTTCCAAGGAAAGACCCTTTAAAAAAGACGTATATCATCCAGGTAACTGGCGTAAACTATTAGATTATGGATGCGGCACCCTAGGTGATATGGGAGTACATATTTTTGATACGCCTTACAATGCATTGGCGTTGGATGTTCCGTTAACCATCACCAACAATTGTCGCCCCCCTACCGGTTTTGGTTATCCTGAAGCCAATACCGTAACTTATGAATTCCCACAAACACAGTATACGACCGAAACCCTAAAATGGGTTTGGTATGATGGCCCAAGTGCTCCAGAAATGCACAGCGATTTAGAGTTACCAGATGGTGCCACACTACCTGATCAAGGAGCCATGTTTATGGGAGAAAAAGGCAAATTATTGTTGCCCCATTTTATGGAGTTACCTCGACTTATTGTAGATGGGGCCTATGTGGAACTTGATCAAGATTTAATTGATAGCTTTCAGTTGGGTACCCCTATCAGAGATTATGAGTTAGAAGGCAACATGCATTACCACCAATTTGTAGATGCTTGTTTGGGGAAAGCGACAACCACCGCACCGTTTTCTTACTCAGCGAAACTGACTGAAACGATACTGCTAGGGGTTATTGCAGGTAGATTTCCCAATGAAACCCTGCATTGGGATAGCCAAAAAGCTAAATTTTCTGAGTTAAAAGCCAATACTTATTTAGACGGTTCATATCGGACCTTCTAAATTATATAGATTGGAATAAAATTAAAGCCCCTTTTTCTTGATTTGAAAAGGGGGCTTTTAAATATTAATTTAATAAGTTGCCATTATAATAAGCCATTTGACTGGTGATCTTTCCTACCTTATTGAAGTTGTGGCTCAGGTGCATGAAAATAACAACTTCCGCGCCGGTGGCCTTGTTTTTAAAACGAAAGTTCCACCAAGATAAAACCGTAGATCCATCCCCATTGTAAGCCAAATAATCTGGATACCCATATTCATCCATACTTACAATTTCAAAAGTGGTCAATAAATTTTCTACTTGAATACGTTCTTCTGATTTCGAATGACTTTCGCCTCTTGGCGCATTGATGTCACTGAATTGTGCATTATCGGCAAATTGCTCATAAACCAAATCTAAGTCTCCAAGCTCAAAAGCCGAAATCATGGTTCTGACCGTATTTATGTAGGCATGATCTTTATAAATAGTGCCATTCTCTATAGTACTAAATGTGTTCGAATATTTTTGAAAAATAGCCATGTTTGTCCGTACGATCATACTCTTAATTTGAGTACCATCTTTGCTTAGAACAAAAGATCTGTCCACAGGAGTTTCTATTTTGAAGCCCGTCTCCTTATCAACACCATAAAATACATCCCAAGTATCTATCCAAGTTCCTGACTCCTTATACTCCAACGCATCAGGATAAGATTTCCCACGCTTGGTAATCTTAAAGCCTTTAAGCTGACTGTTCCAGTAGGCAGATTCTGCAATCAGTCCCTGCTTATCTTTGCCCTTAGCATCTTTGTTGGTCGTCAAACCATTATACCCTTTGAAGTCATCGGTGAGAATGGCCTCAAGAGTAGCTTTATCTCCAGCCACATAGGCCTTGGTAAATTTATGCATGAGCTCGATCCCTGGATGTTCATCGAAGATCTTACCATTATTGTTTTTTTGAGCCATCGCTGCTGTCGCAAGCATTAATATGGTGGCTATCGTCATTTGGATTTTATTTTTCATGTTGATTGGTTTGTTTAAAATTAGTCTTATAAGTTATTCAAAATATGAGACAAATATGGGGAAAAAAATAAGCTGATGCCTCTGAATGCTCGAAACATAACATTAATATTTTATATTCTAAATTATTATTCAATTACTATCTATTTTGAAAACCCAAAAAAGAATTAAATTTAAAGTATTAACTAAAACTAAATCCAATCACTCATTCTAAGATATCGATGATTAATGCCCAAAAAAGAAGATTGCCAGCGGAATGGGAGCGCCAAAGTTTTATTCAATTCACCTTTCCTCATAAAAACAGTGACTGGGCCAATAATTATGAAAAAAACATTGCCTGCTTTGTCAATATTATTGAAAAAGTAGCTGAATTTAATCCTGTAATAGTCGGCTGTGAAAATGTCAAAAATACCCAAAGTTTATTCAGAAATCACACCAAATTTTCTATTCATTTTATTAAAGTAGACTCCAATGACAGCTGGACGAGGGATCATGGTGCCATCACGATACTGGAAGGAGATCAACCCAAATTATTAGATTTCATTTTCAATGGCTGGGGCAATAAATTTAAATCTGCCTTAGATAATAAAATTACTCTTAACCTCTCTGATACGCTGTTTAAGGCTCTGCCCATAGTCTCTAAAGCATTCATCTTAGAAGGTGGGTCCATAGAATCAGATGGCAGGGGCGTACTTCTTACCACCACACAATGCTTGCTATCTACTACCAGAAATTCAGATATGACCCAAAGTCAAATCGAACACTTTCTCAAAAAAGAACTAGGCCTAAAAAAAATACTTTGGTTAAATCATGGCGCACTTATTGGAGATGACACTGATGCGCACATAGATACCCTGGCTCGCTTTTGTGCCGTTGATACGATTGCTTATGTAAAATGTAAGGATTCACAAGATGTTCATTACCAAACATTGAAACGCATGGAAGATGAGTTGAAAGAATTTAAAGGCTTATCAGGCAACAAGTACAAGCTCGTCGCGCTTCCTATGCCCGATGCCTGTTATGCCCAGGAAGGTAATAGATTACCCGCTACTTATGCCAATTTTCTATTGGTAAACGATGGCGTATTGGTCCCCATCTATGGGGTCAGACAAGATCAAGAAGCTTTAGACCGCATTCAAAATATTTTTCCAAAACGTAAGGTCGTAGGAGTTGATTGCCTCCCACTCATTCAGCAAAATGGATCCTTACATTGTATTTCCATGCAATATCCCTCCGCTGTAAAAATCATGCTGGAATAAATAAAATGACTCATATTTAAAAATTACATTTGACCCTATATTATTTTAATTTTGACACCATGACTAAAATTAAAGTTGGCATTGTTCAGCAAAAATGCAGTGCTTCAAAAAAGACCAATATTGAGATGAGTATTGAGGGCATCCGCCAATGTGCTTCAAAAGGTGCACAATTGGTGGTACTACAAGAGCTACATGTCAGTAGATATTTTTGTCAGCAGGAAGCGATCGGCAACTTTGACTTAGCCGAATCTTTGCCGGGTCCTACCTATAATGAGTTTGCTGAAATTGCAAAGTTATTAAATATCGTTTTGGTCACCTCTCTATTTGAAAAACGGAGCGCTGGACTCTTCCATAATACCGCTGTCGTTTTTGATAAAGATGGCCGAGAAGCAGGTAGGTATCGGAAAATGCATATTCCAGATGACCCCGGCTATTACGAAAAATTTTATTTTACCCCAGGAGATCTAGGTTTCAAGCCGATCACAACTTCTTTAGGTAAACTAGGTGTTTTAATTTGCTGGGATCAATGGTTTCCAGAAGCCGCACGATTGATGGCAATGGCCGGAGCAGACCTCTTAATTTATCCCACTGCGATTGGTTATGACCCAGAGGATACCCTTACCGAAAAATCTCGGCAGCATGACGCTTGGATGACTTCTCAACGTGCCCATGCCATAGCCAACGGTATCCCAGTGATTTCAGTTAATCGTATTGGATTTGAAGAAGACCTGAGCCATCAAACAAAAGGCATTGATTTTTGGGGCACTAGCTTCGTTGCTGGGCCTCAAGGAGAAATACTTTGGAAAGCAGATCCAAATGAAATGGTAAATCAGGTGGTGGAAATCGACCAAAATCGGACAGAAGCAGTGAGAAGGATTTGGCCATTTTTAAGAGATCGGCGCATTGATGCCTATGCTGATCTGAACAAAAGATTTATAGATTGATCGGAATAACAGTCAATAAGCTATTTCAAGGAATCGATTCTATCCATTTGATCGTTTCCCAAACTTGCACTCCCTGATTGACTCGTTGAGTACCTGCTGTAGAACGACCATTACGTATTTGATCCGAAAGTTTATGCATCATCTCGTTGACTCTTTTTACTTCAATATCAGCCCTATTATAAGCCTCTGCTGGATCCTCACTTAGGTTGTAAAGTTGAACATTTTGCCATTTATCCATAAGAGTGTCTTGTACGGCAAGGACCCCTTTCTGAGACCAGATACCCCCCCCACCAGATGAGGTAATTATCTTCCAATCTCCTTCAATTAAAGATAAGATTCCATTGCCTGATTGAACAATTAAATTTTCACGAATATTTGTGGATGACCCATTTAAAAGGGGGAAAATATCAAAGCTATCAACAGCCATTGAATCATTTGGATCAAACCCAACGATCGAAGCCAAAGTAGAAAACATATCGATTAAGGAAATCAGCGCATCGGATGTCGATGCTTCAGGGATTACTCCTGGCCATCGTGCAAAAAATGGTTCTCGATGTCCTGCCTCCCAAGAATCGGATTTCAAACCTCTAAAAATACCAGCTGAGTTGTGACCATGTGCGAGTACCGAGCCTATCTCACCAACATAATTTTTGCCATCCATATTGGTCGGGCCATTATCGCTAGTAAAAATGACCAAGGTCTGATCTGAGATACCTAATTGGTCCAAAGTATCAAGTAACGCTCCTATGTAATGGTCTATCTCTACTACAAAATCTCCATAATTACCGGCCCCAGAACTCCCCAAAAAAAACTCAGAAGGTGCAATAGGCGTATGCGGAGCAGAAAGCGAAAAAAATAAAAAAAAAGGTTCCTTTGGATGGTTAATAGTACGATCTGCTACATACTTAATGGCCTTTTCAGAAATTGTCGGTAATAAATCTTCATAACGCCAGCCAGGTACCATTGCCCCTGGGGCACCTGCTTTGCCCGCTTCCCACCATTCTGTAGGTAATACCGTCACTTTATCATTTTCAATAAAGGCGTGTGGTGGAAAACTCGGTACGTCATCCCCAAAATAATAATTAAACCCGAGTTCGGTAGGACCTCCAGTGATGGCTTGCTCATAATCAATATTTCTCCCATCCGCTTGAGGTGAATGACCCTCCATGGTTGGCCAATGCCACCCTAAATGCCATTTACCGATACATGCGGTATGATAGCCCTTACTTTGAAGCATTTCTCCTAAAGTATAATCCCCCTTATGAATTAAAGGGGGATCCCACAACCACGCCACTCCTGACTTTTTAGGTGACCTCCAGCTGTAATTACCGGTTAACACACTATACCGGGTAGGTGTACATACCGCCGAAGGCGCATGGGCCTGGGTAAAAATCATACCCTGTTGGGACAGCTTATTGAGATGAGGAGTGGGAATTTTTGACTGTTTATTTAAGATTTCAACATCCCCATAGCCGAGATCATCTGCTAAAATGAAGATGATATTAGGGGTCTGGTTTGGTCCGGTTGTGACTTCAGTAGGTTTACATTGACTGAAGAAAAAAACGATACTTAAGTAGACAAAATACTTCATTGAGTTAAAGATCAAATTTTATTTTAATGAACCTAGGTCTATAAATATGGGCATCTTCTTTAATATCAATCCAAAAATTTGGAGTGATGGTGTTATAACTGATTAAAAGTTCATTGGGGGCGGACAAATTAAAATGTGCTTTAGCGTTATAACACCAGAGTCCATTTTTCATTTCAGGTGTTTCATAGATTTCGTGAATTTCGGAAAAAGGCCCCACGGGTGATGCTCCAATCCGCATGCCTATTTTATCAGATAATCCCAATACCTGAAAAATAAGGACAAACCTACCGTCTGGTAGCGGCGTGACACTAAGTTCATTAGAGGCCGCATCAACAACTTGCTGCATAGTCTCCGAACGCACATCCCATTGTTCTCCATTCCAATAACGCCATTCCTTGAAATTTTCGAAGTCCTTAGGTTTTACTCGGGCGACAACCAAACTTTTTTTTGCACCAATACAGCCATAGACATATATATAACCATCCGGATTTGGTGCGCCGGCCCATGTGGTATTTACCAGAATACCCGAACCCAAATTTCCTTCCCCAAGACTATCAATTTTGACATGCAATGGAGTAGTCAATTGACGTTGATCCACATATGGTGGACTTGATCGATTCCCCATTGCCATAAGTGAGACGTTGGGTTCAACAAAATCATATACATTTTCTCCAGTACGCTCAATATGATAAGCAAATACATAAAGAGTATTGGACAATTCTTGATTGACGAAACCATCCCCCAACCAAAAAAAATCATCCTCGGAAGCATGCTCATTACTTGGAACAAAAAGGGCACTTGGCTGCCCAGTTGAACTGCGATAACTGAAAAAATCAAGACTATCCGCTATGGGTTGATTTCCTTTCAAATAAGCGACTGAATTATTTACCATTACAGAACTTTGATCAGGTTTATTTTCAACAACTTTGCCAATATAGGTGTCACTAAAGAATATTAACGTAGAATCATTTCCCAAATTACCCTGCCGATCTCTACCTGTAAGAGGAATGGTGAAAATTCCATCTGCACCAAACCAACCATCCTTTCTATAAAATAATTGGGTCCATTCAGGTGCCGATTCGACGGAGTAGGAAATATTCAAATCCGTTTTGACTATTTCCTTTGACCGCGGACCACAAGCGCTCAATAATCCTATTATAAATAATAATCCTATTCCATTTTTTGGAACTGAAATAGCTATAATCCTCATAATTTTAATAAAAAATTCTCATCAAATAGGTTCATTTATTGCCAATTTTCGACCTTGATGAACTTTGGGCGATATAAATCCGCATTGTCAAAAAGAGACCAAAAATCAAAACTATTAATATTATAAGAGATAATTAATTCATCATTGGTTGATAATTCTGGATGCACGAATGCATTATAAGTAAATACATCACCATCTGTCTCAGGTGTACAATATACTGTTTTTTTACTGTGCCAAGGACCCATTGGGAAATCAGATTCAAATAACTGTATCTCCTTCCCAAATATAATCTGGTGAGTTAATAAGTAATATTTATCGTTCTTTTTAAAAACACTGAATTGATCCGAAACCCCATCATGTATTCGATACGTTGAAGGTTCTGAAACCCATTCTGACCCGTTATAAAATTCCCAAACTGCACGTAAATCACCACCAGGAGCACGAGCAACATGGGCATATTTATTATAACCAACGGTAGTTATTCCGTAGATATAGGTGTAGTCTGTATCTTCCATCAACGTCGACCCATAAGAAATTTCAGGCGAGGGTATTTTCATAGTAAGCGATTTAAGTGTTAAATCAGGTAAAGAAAAAATAGCCAAGTCTACTTGCTTATAGGCAAATCCCCACATGCCTTCTCCCACACGTTGCATATGAGCCAGTAACATATGTAATTCCCCATTATAGATCGTAGCATCAAAAGGCCAATACCAATCATCTGTTTCATTGGGTACAATTAACGCCTTAGGATTAGCCCTAGTACCCCCGAAAAGGGTGATGAATTCATTTTCACCTGTTAAAACAAAAGTATTATTGATCATTTTTGTTTGATTCCTAGTCCGGTCTACATTTACTGTACCGATAAATGTGTCCCCAAACATCCACAGCACACGCCCATCAGGTAAAGGCACGGAATAAGTAGCATCGGCACCTGTCCATCCATTTTCATAACGTGTAAAGATTTGATCCCATTTACAATTTTTTGAGGTTTTTACATCCTCCCAACATGTACTGGACACAAGAATGTCGGTGCAAGACACGGATTCAAGAATTAATTCGTCTCGAATCATTGTAGACATCGTTCCTACCTCTAGGATATCTTCAAGTTCATTTATGACATCCTCTTGATTCGAAATGTTGACCGAATCCGAATCATAAATACCCGTATCTATTAAATTTTTATCTTGTGAAATGGTAAAAATCGGTGGCTCATCTTCACATGACATTAAGAGAAAAGCAAAAATAAAAATAATGATATTTTTCAAAATCGAGCATCTTTAGAGTGATACCTATTGCCCTCTGTGATTCCCTTCCAATTATCTGTTTTGAAAGGAGCTAATGGCCACCCCTCTTTATTAAAAAGATTTAAAGTCCCAGGATTTGACGACCATGCATACCTAATAGCTACGGGCTTCTCTACTTCCTCACAAAATACCTCTATCTCGCCATTTGAAATAGTAGCCTTAGCCCAATAAAATTTTTGATCCGCACCGGCAATTGCAAATCCACGAATGTAACCATATTTGTCTCTAACCACTAGATCTTCCACTGCCTGATCGATACTCACGAATATACGATGGTCCTCAACGCGATGACTTTTATAAATAGGTGATAAGATAAAGTGTCTACCATAGGTGAGATTTAAGGCCACTATTGCTGATCTTCGCCCAACTTCTACCTTATTCTTGGGATGAATGTCGTCAGCATCTCCGATGTCAATGGTGACCACTCTTCCTACATGCAACAACTTCAATGCCTGGTCCTGCGCCATTCGCATTTCGGACCAAGATTGATCCACGGGTTCGGAAGCTTCTGTCAAATAGTTGGGCAGTTGTACATATAAAAAAGGCAACTCAACATCTCCAAAATGACCTCTCCAATCGACAATCATTTCAGGGAAAAGAGATTGATATTCATGAGCCCGATCCACATTACTTTCCCCTTGATACCAAAATATCCCTTTTATTTTAAGCTTGGTAAGTGGGGCAATATTGCCATTGTATAGAACCCCTGGGGATGAAAAAGGGCTCGCATTGGCTGTCAACGGAGCTTTAAAGTTATCGGCATCAATAGCCGTACCCTTTTTGTACTTCCAGTCTCCCCAAATTATTGGGTTACCCCAAAAAGCGCTGGTAGAAAAGCCCCCATTTCCACCTATATCAAAAACTCTGACTGCGATCACATTGTCCTTTGGCTGTAATAGATTGGTTTCCACACTATAATTTCGAAAATTATGGCGCCCATACGTTTCTCCTATTTTTTTACCATTAACCCAGACCACGTCATAATCATCTATTTGATTCAATTGGATGCTGAATCTTGGGCGATCATATCCTTCAGGAAGATCAAAAGTCTTTCGAAACCAGACAGCACCGTCATGATCTACTAAAGTGGTATCTAATTCTTCCCAAAATCCTGAAACTTTCATCTCCGGCCAATCACTGTCATCCAATTTTTTTGCAAACCACTGTAGGTCGAGCCCTATGTCCTTCAAATAATGTTTTTTGGACCATTTTTCTTTGCCCTTTTCAAAATCAATCCTGAGCTCCTCAAATGATTTGTTATTAGATACTATTGTATTCACCTCCTCTTTAAATTGAGGAAACTTTACCAATGCATCATTCGACATCCATGCCTCAATTGAACTCGATCCTAAACTGACATTAATTAAGCCTATCGGAACGTCTATTTCGGACGATAGATTTTTTCCAAAATAATAGCTTACAGCAGAAAAATTACCCATAGTCTCCTCATCTAACAATTGCCATGTTCCTCCCTTGAGGTCTTCTTGAGGTAAATAATCCATATCAATAGATACTTTAAATAACCTTATGTTGGTCTTCAAAAAAGTTGTGTCAGTCTCTTGATAGTGAAACTGATCATTGGTCCACTCCATATTTGATTGTCCGGAGCAAATCCATAGATCCCCAATTAAAATATTCTCAAAAATTAACTCGCTTTCTCTACCTTTTACTATCAAAACATAGGGTCCACCCGCTGACATTGGAGCCAAATCAAGTATCCATTTTCCATTTTTACCTACCTTAACTTGCTCCATCAATGGACCTAAATGGATCGATATTAACTCCAAAGGATCACCCCAACCCCATAGGGTTATGGGCTGATCTCTTTGTAATACCATATGATTACTGAAAATTTTAGGCATCGCGACCCCAAATGTGCCAGTAGGCGATAAAAGCACCCATAGAAATACCAAAATGACTGATCGTTTCACCATTTATATAAGGGATTAATTTTAAATATATTCAAATTACCATTATTAGAGGCAGCAAGAAAGTAGGGTACCTCTCCAACCATCACCTTTTTTATGGTTCTGACTTCGCCTGAAAGAAAATTTTCCAATAAATGAGTGGACATGGTTTTAAAATCACCTCTTCCGGTCCCCAAAGCTAAAATTCCTTTAGACGCATTCAAATCACCTATAGCTACATTCATGCCTGAATTATTGCCGGCCGCCATCAGATCTAAATAACCGTCATCATCAAAATCAAAAACAAGCAGGGCCTCGACACTTGACCATTGAAATGCTTTGGGAAGAGGCTTGGTTATGAAATTACCTGAGCCTTTATTTTCAAAATAACTCGAGTTTAAGGTTTGAATTTGCGTTTGATATAGGATTTTGTCCTGTTCTAATTCCATCAAATCTTGGGTCGTGAAATGGGCGTAGGTCTGATAAGAAGGACAAGCAGTTTGTAGATTTTTCAATGCTTTTAGCATAATCGACCTGCCGTAAAGGGGGAAACTCTCGAACTTGCCCTCCCCTAATGCGAAAAAAGCAGTCGGAATACCGAGACAATGAGCATCACTTCCCAGACAATAGCCTAGAAGATCCATAGGATACGCTTGCGAAACATTCAATCCTGTATTTAACCCCAAATTCCCTACAACTAAGTCAATATCCCCATCATTATCAAAATCGCCCGTAGCCAAACTTCTCCAAATACCACTTGATCCCGTTATACTCCTTTTCTTAAATCCCTTACCCAGGTTATTATACAGAATCGTGACTTCCATCCATTCCCCTACCACTACTATATCAGGCCAATCATCATGGTTCATATCTACTACTTCCACATCGGTCACCATGCCCAAAGATTTCAAGTCATCAAAATTAGGACCTACTACTGAACTAAAAATACCTTTATCATTACGATAAAGCCAACTATTTGTTGGCCTGCCGTAGGCCTTTACATCAGTTTGACCTGTTCTGAACAAATCAAGATCTCCATCCCGATCAAAATCAATGGTCAAAATTTTGGAGCCTGGATCTTTAGTTTGTTCGATGCGATCCGTAGAACTTGTGAAAGTTCCGTTATCATTAATTAAGAGTTCATCTTGATAAGCTCCTTCTCTATTCAAATTCTCGATCCCACCAGAGAGGACATAAAGATCCTCATCTCCATCATTATCGCAATCAAAAAAAATAGCATCTGTTTCTTCTACAAAAGCCCTTGCTCTGACGCTTTCATCATTTCTTCCAAAAAAATCAAAAAAATTACCGTTGAATCCTTGTGACCCGGTCATATAAAAAAGTATACGACCAAAATCATCTCTACTAGACATGGCTAGCCCAGGTCCCGTATTGGAATATTTCCAAGGAAGCAAGGGATGGCTATCAAAATCATTGTAATCTAATTCTTGATGTGCTACCCTGATGGGTTGAGCTTCTACAAAAAGAAGATCTTCCTCCTCTAAGTCTCTTTTTCTAGGCATATTTTCATCATGCCTGATCTCATAGATCCTCCCCGATTGCAACCCATACTGCCATGAGGTGGTGTTATCATACCAATCCACCCGCAAGGAATCTGCAAGCTTACCCGCACCCAACCCAATGATCATGGTTTCCCCTACTGTTGACATATAACCTCTACTGAGGTAATATTCAAATTTCTGGACTTGTGTATCAACGTAAGCAGTAATTACACTCCCTATCCCTCTATGATTGTATTCGGGACCTTTCAATTTTATACTGATTGAATTTCCGGAAATACGATTTTCAAAAATACTTGCTTTTGCATTGGAATTATTGGTCACCAAATCAAGATCTCCATCCAAATCGAGGTCTCCATAGGCAGCGCCCGAAGAAACTCCTACAAAAGTCTCTATTCCAGATTCTTGAAAAGTTGAATCCTTCTGATTCCAAAAAATCAGATTATTAACCTCCACCGCTGATAGCTCCTTCATTAGGGCGAGATAAAGACTGTCAATCTTTTTTTGCGAGCTGAAGGTTATTCGATTTTTTCGATAGGCTATAAAATCTTGATTGGTAATATCCTTCAAGTAGCCATTGCTAATAAAAACATCCTTAAAACCATCCAAATTCAAATCGACAAACAAAGGGGCCCAACTCCAATCCGTACTGCTTATTCCAGCAAATTGCCCCAATTCACTAAAGGTGCTCCCGCGGTCGGCAGCTCCCTGATTGAGCTGTAACGTGTTTCTAGGATATTGTAATTCATAACCCATGGAAGCTGCAGCAGATTGCAAATAAGTATTCAAATTATTTGCCATCATCACCCTGGATTTTCTAGTTTTGGGCAACATATCGGCCACTAGAATATCTGGCAATTCATCGTTGTTAAAATCTGCCACATCATTACCCATGCCATTAAAAGATTGATGCTTCAGGGCCTTATTAATTTCATTGACAAAGGTTCCATTTCCCTGATTCATATAGAGAATATCATTGGATATAAAATCATTAGAAATGTACAAATCTGGCCATCCATCAAGATTAAAATCGGAAACACCAACGCCTAATCCAAAACCCTCTACTTCAATTCCCGCCTGTGTTGAGACATCAACATATACTGGATGATCCAAAGAATCTATCCAGTCACATCTTAACAATCGATCTGTATTGGCAGCGCTACCATCTAGTTTTCTTGGAATGGGGTCATTTACGTCATTAAATTGATTGGTATGATTCAATAAATATACATCCAAATCACCATCCAAGTCATAATCCAATACAGCCGCATGGGTAGAATAATCCTCAAAATCAAGACCATATAGAGCGGCCGATTCGGTAAAAGTCATGTCCTTATTATTTATATAGAGCAGATTCTTTCGCATTTCAGTATTTTTTTCTCCTGCGACAGATAGATATAGATCCAACCATCCATCTTGATTAAAATCTTCAACTAATGCTCCCGTACACCATGAACTCGTGCTTAACCCTGCCTCTTTGGTCACGTCTTGAAACTTAAAATTTCCCGTATTTTGATAAAGTGCATTTGACACTCTGTTACCCGTAAAAAACAAATCTTCGAGACCATCGTTATTAAAGTCACCCAAGGCCGTACCTGCCCCATTAAAAAAATACATGTAATCGATAATCGAAAAGTCCGTATCCAGATCAATTTGATTATTAAATAACACGCCCGTATGATGACTTGAAAGCGCATGAATAGGCTGCTGTTTTTGAGAACAATCATGAAACCAAAAACTACTCAACAAAAGTATTATTTTATACCACTCAAGTTTTGAAATATCCATTCGTCGGTTACCGCTTTTTGTTCAGGGTAAATGTAATGCCCAGCATCCTTCATAATACCCAATTCCTTAGGTGCCTTGATTACATTATACATGCTTTGAATAGAGGTAGGAGGGCAACTTTGATCATTATACCCCCAACAATAATAGCCTGGTACTTTTAATATTCTCGCAAAATTTACGACATCATAATACTTAGAAGTCTCAATTTTATCTTCCTTAGCGTGAAATGGGGAATTATTCTTGTCAAATAAATGAGGCCATCCTCCCGCCCGGCCATTGAGATATCCTGTTAAGTCGCAAAGCGCAGGATAGTAGGAAACTAAATAATCCACTCGTTCGTCCAATGCCGCTGTGACAATGGCCAACGCACCTCCTTGACTGCCTCCACTGACACCTAAATGTTCCTGATCAAATTGTGGTAAGCTATAGATAAAATCAATCGCCTTTACACACCCCGCATAGACCCTTCGGTAATAATACAGCTCTTTATTGTCCAAATTAAATGCCCAATAATCATTCAAAGCTGCATTCCATAATTCTCCATAGATCTCATTGTGATCATTCATAACCATAGGGATTCCATGAATTCGAATGTCCAAAACAATCAATCCCTTAAGTGCATCCGCATCTTGAATCATAAAGTGAGGCCAAACCCCTGCTCCTGGGACCTTGATCAATGCGGGAAATTTTTTACCCCCTCTGGGGACCGACAACACACCATAAATATAGCTTCCCAGTCTAAAATTTTGAAACTTAACCTGATAGACATCCAATTTTTCATCACTCAATGCTTCGATCTTGGTCATTTTAGCATTAAGCGGTATATCCTTGTTTTGCAAAAGCGTTTGCTCCCAGAATTTCTCAAAATCATCAGGCATCGTAGTTGTAGGCATTATTTGATCATTTGCAAAAGCCACGGTAGCCATGCCTTCATAAAATTTTCCCTCGGAATCAACGGTAACCTTACATCTAAGATAACCTGGTGTCTTCATCTGCTGGGGCTTAAGTTGTGCCCTCCCGTTTTCAAGATAGAGAATACCCGCATCAATAGGATCCATCTTTTCTGGCATAATTTCGTATTGTACCTTAGCCTCGATTGGATTTCCATTTTTATAAACTGATACACTAAATATTACCGATTCTCCTAGTCGATAATTCCAATCAGAATGGTCTGCAGATACGATGACCCTTACCGGCGTATAACTCGGCCCCCACTGACCGTAAGCCAACGCGGTAAAAAATAAACTAATACACGCAATACTCAGTTTGATAAAACTTCCCATTGAATTTAATCCCATTTAAATTCCCTATTAACGCTTAAAAAAAGTAGGCCCTTTTCCATAATAAAAAATCAATCTATTCTCATGACGCTATTTCTCGAATGAATCATTTGGGCTCATTGGTATAGGGAGCATCACTCGGATTTGAGCCTAAATTAAAATTGGGTTCACTACCTAGTTTTAAGCGCAACTCCCCTCCTTTTTGAAACTCACTGTGATAAAACCAAATTTTATTCAAAGCAATGCCATTTAGATGAACCGATTGAATGTATTTATTCTCAACCCCATTATTTTCCGTAACAATTTTAAACGTCTCGCCCCTATAATAGTCCGTGTTCAAATGAATGATGACCTCATCAAACACAGGGCTGGTCAATTCATAAATTGGTGCGGTCGAATTATTTCCTCTTAAACTAAAGAGCCCCATAGACATCAAAGCACTTACACCTCCCATTTGTCCCTCATCTTCATCATGGCCCCCATAACCGCTTTCGGGTGTTATATCGCCATAGGCCCGCTCATTGACCTCACGTACCCAAAATTGAGTCATCCAAGGTTTCCCTATATAATTAAAAACATGGGCATTAGAGCATCCCGGCTGGTTGGCATAGCTTACATATCCATTTCCATAACCAAATACAAAATCATCATCCTTAGATTTTTCAAAAGCATAATCAAGCTTTGATGCTATGGTATCATTACCTCCCATAAGTCGTGATAGCGTCGGTATGTCATGAGAAACTTGCCAAGATCCTTGCCAAGAATTGGACTCTACCCAACCCGACATACTCAAAGGATCATCGTGCAACCATTTTCCATTCTCATCTTTTGGAAATATTAAATGCTCTCCTGATCTAAAAAGAGTGGTCCAAGTTTTAGCACGGTTATTGAAATAATTGTAATCTTTAAGTTTTCCCATTTTTTTGGCCATTTGCGCGAGCGACCAATCCTGAAACGACCATTCTAGCGTTTTACCCGCATTCCCTGGACAATAGCCATAATCAATATAGAATTGCAATTCCTCAGGGGTATCGCCCATCATTCCTCCAGGCCTATGGTTTTTATTCATTATATCAAAGGCAACTTTAGGAGATGTTTTGGTCATAAGTCCCTTTTGATAGGTACTCACCAGTAGACTGGTCGCAGGATTTCCCGTCATAATATAGGAATATCCACCTGCATTGGGGCCTCGAGGAAGTAATCCACCGTTTTTGGCATATTGAATGAGAGATGCAGAAAAATCATCAAGAATTTCTGGCCAAGCGAGCCCCCATAGAATATTAAGATTCCAATGAGTCAACCAAAGAGCATCTGAATTGTACATGTTGAACAAAGACTTTCCTGATTTGTTCATAGGAAGCATTTTTATCTTCAAATCGGCTTTTGTAAATTTCCAATCCTTCTCTCCTTGGGTATAGTCCGGATAGGTTCCCTTCACATCATTGATGATCTTACGCCCCAATAAAACATGCCATAGATCCGTATAGAATTTAATCTGTTGCTGATCGCTCCCACCTTTTACCTCTATCCGTTGTAATATTTGATTCCATTCATGCTCAGCATTTTTTTGGACCAAATCAAAATCCCAATGATCGAGTTCTGTATTAAGGTTCTCCCAAGCATTTTCTATGCTCGTATAAGAAATAGCCATTTTTACCAAAATTTGATCTCCCGCCGCGACCTGATAATTAGCGGTAAGCCCAGCAGTTGGGGCATCCCAATAACTTTGCACAACTACCCCATAATCCATTGAGTCACGACGGGTCATCTGTTTAGACCCATAGATTTGAGAACTATTTTTTTGATTGCCACGTTCATTCCAGCCGCTTACAGATTCGAAAGGCTTACTGAATTCCATTACAAAAAATACTTTCACTTTTGTAGGCCCACCCCAGAGTCTTCCACCAGAATCAAAGGAGCCCTCGATTTTGGTATCGTCTACTACTTTGGCTGCTGCTCCAGACATCGTCGTGCTACCCAAATAGCCCCCTAAATTGGTCAGAATAGAAGCTTGATCCGACTGAGTATAAGTCATTCTAAAAATACTAGCTCTAGTTGTTCCTGTAAATTCTACCCAAGTATCATAATCTTCTAAATACACTCTTTGATAACCTGGATGTGCCAATTCATCATCATGACTAAAACTTGATTTCCAATGGGCTTCTCCCAAAGTAGGATCAATAGTTCCCGTGGTGGGCATCAATTGAATGCCCGACATCATCCAACCATGTATGGGACTAAAGCCCAATATCTCCATTGAATTATAATTGTAACCACCCCCATATTGGTTTTTATTACGCGTGATAGGTGCAGTAGCTACCATCCCAAAAGGCAAGGCGCCGGGCGTAAAATAAAAATACCTCCCTCGCGATGTTTCTACAAACGGATTCACCCATGAAATAAGATCCTCATAACTTTTAGATGATGGAAACACTTCAATTTCTGATAACCCCAATGCTAGACCTATGCCATCGATAACCTCAAAACGAACCCAATCGACCTTCTTACTCTCAAAAGTAACAACTTTTGCAGCGCCATTATTGGGTAACGCATTCACTGATATGACCGACCCATCACTGAACTTTAAACGACCTCCAGCCGTATGTATATCCAAAGAAGCACGATCATATAAAATAATTTTATCAATATTTTGAAGTGTATCCCAATCGAGCTGAATCCAAGGATACCTAATAAACCCCCAAAAAGTACCATTCCCTTCACAGGCCCATTCGCCTTTATCTGCGATTCTTATAACCCCATCAATTGCATTTTTGGCATTAAAATAATCATTAAGATTACTCGATGAGGTGACCTTGGCTTTAGGCGCAATATTTTTAGGCCCAGCAAATACGCCCCCTAAAAAAAAGAAAAAATAGAGGATTACTAAGTTGAACTTCAAAGCATTTGTCATGATTTCCATATTTCTTGAATTTCTTCTAATGTTTTTTGCTTCGTCTCTGGGATAAATATTAAAGTAAATATCAACAAAATCAAGGCATTAATCATGAAAATCCAAAAGGTAAAGGCTCCTCCAAATAAGGAAAGTAAAACAGGGAAAAATTGAGTAATTAAAACAACCCCCAGCCATAAGATGACAATACTAAACGACATGGCTGTTCCTCTTGTTTTTGTAGGGAAAATTTCAGAAATCAAAACCCAAGGAATAGGACCTAAAGAACTGGCAAAACTGGCGATGAAACCCAAAATGAATAACAATAATAGCGAGCCACTCGTGATTTCAAAATAAAAAAACATGCCCATTCCCAAAAGACAAGACACCATGCCGGATATCCCCCATATCAATAAAGTTCTGCGACCCCAATAATCTATGAATCGTATTGCCACGAGAGTAAAAAGCATATTGACGAAACCAATGATCATGGTTTGGAAAAGTGCGGATTCAGATCCAAATCCAACTTGTTTGAAAATTTCAGGAGCATAATATATTATGGCATTTATTCCCGTAACTTGTGAAAAGAGTGCCAAAACGGATCCCACTACCATCGCCTTTCGAATCCCCGGCTTAAATAGATCTAAAAAACTACCCTTTTCCTCATTAACAGCTTCTTTAATTTCTTTCAAAATTTGATGGGTTTCCTCTGGTCCATTAATTTTATTTAAAATTTTAAGGGCCTCATCAGATCTATTCTCTTTTACCAACCATCGCGGACTCTCTGGAACGAAGAAAAGAAGTATAAAAAATAAAATTGCAGGAATTCCCTCAGATCCCAACATATATCGCCATCCCAATTGAACGTTCCATACCTGATCATGCGTATTGGCTATTAAATAATTGACGATATAAATGATGTTGATACCAAACACGATTGCCAATTGATAAAGGGTAACCAGCATTCCTCGAATTTTAGCAGGTGCAATTTCAGAGATATATAATGGAGATAACATGGAGGCCGAACCCACGCCAAGTCCACCTATAAATCTTGCCATCACAAATTGTGTCAAGTTGTCCGGAACTGCCGAACCCAGAGCCGATAGCGTGAATAATAGTCCTGATAATAATAAGACTTTTTTACGACCGTATTTATCACTAAGGGCACCGGAAAAAAGGGCGCCAAATACGCATCCCCAAATGGCACTTGAGGCGGCCCAACCTGTGAGCATTGGACTTAGTTCAAATTTTACTTGCAAGTATCCAATAGCCCCCGCTATGACTGCAGTGTCATAACCAAACAATAAACCACCAAAGGCAGCCACTGCACAAATAAGATAGGTGTATTTTACTTTAGATAGCTCATTCATGATTTAGATATTATTTCTTATATACGCCTTAATAGTAGCACATCGGCTTCCTATGGCATCCCCACTAGGAGAGATCACATAGGGGCCCACGGCAGCCGGTATGATGAAAGTTTCTGCAAAATGAACTTCAAAAGGTTCAAATGACTGTGTTGGACTTTCTACCAATGCACAGCTTCCTTGAATTAAATTTAATACATTCAAATTTCCCTCGGTATGGTGTGATACTTTCGTTGAAAACCAATGTCTTCGAGTTTCGATAAACTCTAACGCATGTAAGCCCGTACGCTCTTCCTTAACCTCATCAGATTCATTGATAATCTCAATAGCATTGATTAATTCGTTTTCAGCAAAATGCGTATTTCGGTCCCATTGGATCGCTTCTCTTCCATGGTCCAGATGAATCGGTCGAGGCAAACCATCAAGACCAAGTCTTCCCCAATCCCACAACTTAAATGTGAAAATATAAGGCGTCGCACTGATCTCCAAAACCATTGAATTTTTACCTGAACAATGAATGGTTCCTGCTGGTATCAGAATATGATCATGCTTTTTAACGCTAAACTTATTTACATATTTATCTGCAGGAAATACCATTTTCCCTTTTTGAGCAGTTTCCAAATCCGCCATCATTGTGGTAGGGTCTATGCCATCACGTAACCCCAGATAAACATGAGCATCTTCGCCGGCATCAAGAAAGTAATAACTTTCATCTTGGGTATAGTCAATACCGAAATGTTTTTTGATATACCCAGTTAGAGGATGTACCTGTAGGCTCAAATTGCCACCGCCCATCGTGTCCAAAAAATCAAACCGTATCGGAAATTCCTTGCCGAATTGATTGACAACGTGAGTTCCCAAAAGTTTTTCTGATTGGAAAAAAACCAAATTTATAGCCGGTATTTCTATATACTCAGTTCCAAATTTTAAAAGCAAACTATTTTCCTCAGGAACACAATCAAAACACCAAGCATAATTGCTCACTGAACGATCAAGATCACAAACCTCCTTCATCCATTGCCCACCCCAAGGGCCTGGATCAAAAAATGGCACCAAGCGAAACGGCTGTTGGACGCATTTTTCCAATCCCATCACCAAATTCTTGATAGGTAACAGTTTTGGCTTTTCATCAAGGGTCGTATCTAGAATAAAATCCCACGCGGAAAAAGTCCCTTGCTTCATTCTATCACAAGCTCTCCAATCACAGAAATAAGCCCTTTTATACAAGCGAAAAAAATCCTCACCTACATTGCTCGAACCAACATTCCCTAAAATACCCTTCCTGAATTTCTTTTGAATTTCCCACCGCGGCATATCCGCATAAATAAATAGATCTGGATCGAGGCACAAAAGTGAGGCCCCCACTCCTATTGCTATTTTCACGCCCTTGGCCTGATGCCACTCCTTTCTCATTTTATTGAGTTCCGAAGCATCGAAATAAACCTCCAAGTTCAAATCGTTCATTCGCCCAAAAATTCTATCTTCAGTTAAAAATGGCTCTAAGAATTCATTCATCAATGTCTCTTTTCGAAATCCTCTTTCAGTACTGAATATAATACCCTTGGAGAAGTACGATTTCAATTTCGAAATAATTAGGCTCACAGCTACCCCATGGTAACACTCGATTACTATTTTTTGAGATTGACCCTCTTTTATTTTTGAAATAATACGATCCCACCCAGAAATAATTACCTCTCGCTCATCTATTACAACGACCGGAGATTTATCATAATTTGATTTGTATCTATTTGTCACGAAATAATTTAATAACCTGCATTTTGTGACCAATCCGGATGCAATTCCATCTCGAATATAGGAATAGGAAAATAATAATTTCGAGCTGAAGGAACTGCAGTTGGCTTTGCTTCAGAAACAGCATCAATGAGTCCCTCTTTTTTTACCAAATCAGCCCATCTAAGTCCTTCCCATAAAAATTCTATTTTTCGTTCATGATGCAATGCTTCTACAAACGTATCATAATTCAATCCCATCAAATCGGGTAAGATATCCCTAACTTCTAACACCTCATTTACAAGGGCTTGTCGAGCTCTTGCGCGTACCAGATTGACTGCTGAATAGGCCTCGGCTGTTGGTCCATTATTGATCTCATTCTCACATTCTGCATACATCAGCAAAATATCAGCAAAACGTATGATTGGAAAGTCTACAGAGGTAGTCCCTCCATCAGATTCATTGATCTCATCCCAGAATTTGGTTACATAATATCTGTCATCTTCTTCTGTCAAGAAAACTTCTAATCGACGATCTAGTGTATCAAAATTAGTTAAAAAAGAGGATGGGATTGTATAATTTCCTGACCCACCCAAAGATGGAGGCAATAAATCTTCATTAATATTACCCAAATTGTTGGCGCTTCGTGTGATCGCAAAAATGGTTTCATTATTAACATCATTTAGGTTTTTAAATAGAGAATTGACATCTGACTCCAAAGAATATGCAGTAGAATTGATTACCAACATAGCCCATTCTTTGGCTTGAGCATAATCTTGATTCAGAAAATACATACGCGATAACAATGCAGCTGCTGCATAACTATTGGGTCGACCCCAAGCACTTGAAAGCGGTAGCGAAGTCACCGCATGCTCCAAGTCGGTGACTACCTGTTGCTGTATAGACGCCTTGTTCGACTGGGGCATGAGATACGTCTCAGAATCGGAAAAGGGAGCATCAAGCATCAAGGGCACCTTATTGAAGAGACGCTGTAGTTCCATATAGGCTAATCCACGAAAAAATTTAGCTTCCGCCAGAACCACGACTTTTCTAGCAGAATCCATTTCTATGCTCGGGACTTTTTCAATCACAATATTGGAAACATAGATGACAGCGTAGAAGCTACTCCAAACATTTTTAATTTCTGAATTACTGGATCCATATGAAGCATTTGCCAGCGTCGCAATGTCTGAAAAGTTACCCTCATACAAACCTTCATCTGACGCCAGACCTTTTACTCTCCAGTAGGAAGCCCCGTAAGCACCTTGATCATCCAAGAGATTATAAATTGCATTGAGCGCATTTTCTGCATCCTCAGAAGTTTTATAAAAATCAATTTCATCCAAATAGGACAAATTTTCCTCTTGCAAAAAATCTTTGCAACCTGTTATACAGATTAATAAAAAAACTATTAAATAAGCTAATGAACGCATTTATAAACCTATTTTAAATCCAATCGACCATAATTTTGAACTTGGATACCCCCCAAAGTCAGCACCCATATTTTGAGCCTCAGAATTGAATAAACTCACATCAGGATTCATGCCAGAGTATTTGGTAAGAGTAAAAATATTATTACCAGAGATGAAAATATTAATGCCCTGAACCTTAATTTTTTCTAATAGAATTTTGGGTAGATTGTACCCAATTGAGAAATACTTTAACCTTAGATATGAACCATTTTCCACCAAACTTTGATCTACAATTTTACCATCGTTTGGTGTCGAAATGGGTAGATCACCTTGTTGATTTGTAGCGCTCCACATATTTTCATAGGCCTCCTCAGATATATTTCCTGTTCCATTTATATTATTCAATATGACCTTGTTAAAATTGACAATTTCATTTCCGGCTACCCCTTGAAATAAAAGTGATAAATCAAATCCATAGCGGCTCATATTCGTCGAAAAGCCATATATCAAGTCTGGAGTGACGGAACCCAATACAACTCGATCACTATGATCAATCAAACCATCTTCATTTTGATCTTTATAAGAAATCGTACCTGCCTTGGCTACTTCGCCATCAAGTGTCGCTATATCCGCACCTGCTGTTGTAACCATACCATTAATTTCAAACCCATATATAGCTCCAATAGCCTCCCCCTCATCAAAAATCAACCAATCATTCATCCCATAAACACCAGTTCCATACAAAATTTGCGAGCTTCCTTCAGAAATTACTTTTCCTGAATTAAATGCAATGTTGGCATTGACATTCCAATCAAATTTTCCCACTTGATTTTTGAATCCTGCGGTCATCTCAATTCCTGCATTTCTGATGACTCCAGAATTAGTAACTAAACTAGCAACACCATTGTAGTAAGGCATTGGCATTTCAATAAAAGCATTGGTCGTTGTTCGATTATAATATTCAAGTGAACCCATAAATCCATTTCTGACTACGAAGTCTCCCCCTAAGTCAAATTGATTGGAGATCTCCATTTGTAATTGATCGCTGGCTATGCGAGTGGGTACAAAGGATTTTAGTTCTGTGTTTCCTAGATAGAATACGCTTTGATCCAACTGACTGAACCGCAAATAAGAGGGTATTTGTTGATTTCCCACGCGTCCCGCACCTGCGTACAAGTTGGCTCCAGATATCCAATCTGCTCCCGAAAGAACCCCCGCAGCCTTTAAATCCATATTAAATCCAAGGGCAGGTAAAAAAACAAAATCTCCTCCGAATCTCGAACTCGCATCGGTCCTTAGAATTAAATTAATATCATAAGTACTTCTTAAATTGTAATCTAAATTCGCCATAGCTGCAAACGATTGGACCTCATCCAAACTTGAACCTATGGTTTTAGTGGCTCCACTTCCTAGGGCGTAATACCCCAATTTTTCATTATCAAACCCCCTCGACTGTCCACTCAATAGTTCAACCAAAGTACCCTGTATCTCTGTCCCTATTTTTGCCTTTAGGACATTTGAACCATGGGTAACCTGATAAGATAAATAAGATTGATTGAACCAATTAAAAGATTGCTGCTTGGCATTCATTCCAATTCCTCCCACTGATAGTTCAGGCTGTAGTACGGACCCGAAATATGAAAAATCTTCATTAAATATCCCGTCAACTCCCAATTGACTGTAAAAACTAAGTCGATCAGTAATATCATATGAAATACGAGATGACCAAAACAACCTTGAAATGGTTGAAAAAGAACTGGCATATTGACTTAAGGCAATCGGATTCAAAACCGTGTGCGATGATAATAAATTTAAAGACCTTCCTTCATTACCATTCATGGGTAATCCATCATTATCGACCTGATAGTTTAAAATATCTGAAGAACCTAACAAGGGTGAAAACAAGTATGCACCTGTAACCACACCAAAACCATCCGGATCATCCGTCAAAACCGAATTACTTTCAGATCGCGCCAGTACCATACTAGAACTAAAAGACAACCGATCATTAGGCTGACTTGCCAGTCGCGCTTGTAAATTGTAACGCTTAAGTCCTGAGTGATTAACAATGCCTGATTGATTCAAGTAAGATCCCAACATTGAGAAAGAGGTATTGTTATTAGAAACGTTAAGATTGATTCTGTAATTTTGAATTAAGGCAGCTTCACTATACAATTGCTGCTGCCAATCAGACCCTTTTCCAAAATTACTTGGATTTGTATAAATCGGATCATTACCTTCATTGGCTCCAACGTCATTTTGGTATGCAGCAAATCCCCCCCCATCAAGTAATGTGGGCAGTTTATAGGTATTTTGATAACCGGTAAAGGTCTGGATATCCATACTAAACGGTTCATTGGCTCCGTCCTTAGTTTCAATTAAAATCACCCCATTAGCCCCCCTAGAACCATATTGTGCTGTTGCAACTACATTGCTCAAAACCTTGACTTCTTTGATATTGCTAGGGTCAATTAATGATAAAAAATCTACTCCAGAACCATATATGTGGTCTGAATTATTAGCTGTATTATAGTGTGGAATCCCATTGATTACATAAAGCGGCTCAGCTCCCCCAAAAACACTACCCGAACCACGAACTCTTATAGAATAATCACTCCCTGGTGCTCCTGAAGCTTGAGTTACCCATGTCCCAGCAAACTTTCCTATGAGTAATTCATCGGGATGCAAATAATTAAATGTAGTAACAGGCAGCGAGGTTGGCTCAACCCATAACGAATCCAGTTGCCCATAAGTAAAGCAAAGAGACATCCAACTGAAACAAAATATGAATATAGTTCTCATCAGTAGCCTGGATTTTGAACGAGGTTAGGATTAACATTTATTTCCCGTTGCGGAATTGGAAATAATATATGCCTGCTCATGTCTACGATTACGCTAGGTTTTGCAAGTAATACTTTTTCTTTCAGTTTACCAGTACGCACCAGATCGAACCACCGGTGACCTTCAAACACGAATTCTTTTGTCCTTTCCAAAAGAATAGCTTCTCTAAACGCCTCTTTATTCAAAGTAATATCGAGATCATCAAGTCCTGCCCTTGATCGAACCTGATCGATCAACTCAAATGCTTCATTGGTCGGACCTGAAAGTTCATTCAGCGCCTCAGCCTTCATCAATAAAAGATCTGCATAACGAAGATTGAAAAAATCACTACTCGAGCTACTTGCATTGGGCTCAGCGGCTTCATCCCAATATTTAAAAATATGTGGATCAAATGTATACGTTTCACCAATACTGCTATCGGTCCATTCCACTTTGAAGGTAACGTCTCTTCTGAGGTCTGAAGGATCAAACAAATCATAGAGATATTGAGTGGGTAACTCCCAAGATAAAGAATTTTTATTTAATTCTACTGGCAAGACCCGTACATTGAATTGGCTTGTTTCCCAAATAGCATCGTTATTAAGTGTAAAATTGACACTAAACAAAAGCTCACTATTGTTGCTATTTTCAATTTTAAAAATATCACCAAAATTGGGCATCAACTCGTGCACTCCTGATTGAATGATATCATTTGCCTCATCAATCGCATTTTGCCATTCCCCAAGGGTCAAATATACCTTAGTTAAATAGCCTCCCGCTGCTCCTCTGGTTGCCCTTCCCATATCTACACCCGAATATGCCCATGGCAACTGATCGCGCGCAAGCTCCAAATCAATAATTATTTGGGCATAAACGTTAGCAACAGGAGTCCTACTGATAGATATGGTAGATAAATCAACGGTTGGTTCGAGTGATAACGGAACATCTCCAAACATCCTTACCAATTCAAAATACATCAGCCCTCTAATAAAATGACATTCTCCCAAAAATCTATTTTTTAGGTCTTCATCCATTTCTATAATTGGTATTTGTTGGAGCGCAATATTAGTTACATTGATGGTCTTGTAAAGGTCTTCCCACACATCCTCTAAGTAGCCATTATTAGCATCCCAGGTAAAATCCGTCAAAGGCAATGAATATTGCGGATTATTGGCTCCTGAGGCATATCCTTCATCCGAAGCCAGCGCCTGAACGACCCAATAGTTATTAAAATATACTCCACCAAAATCACGATTACTGGTCCCACTCGCCATATGATCATAAGAAGCATTGACTGCAAGCAATGCATCCTCAGCGGTTTCATAAAAGTTTTGAGGGGTCAAAAACGCCTTCGGAACCTCCTCTAATGAATCCTGACAGGTTGAGAATAAAACCATCAAAAATGACCATCCTATCCATCTTAATCCCTGTTTAAAAGTTATATTTAAATCTTTCTGATCCATCAAAATCCTAAATTTAAACCTACTAAAAGCATTTTAGAGTTGGGATAACCACCCAAATCTGCACCAAAATCTGTGGCCGATTGACCAAAGTGACTGACCTCTGGATCATAGCCCGAATAATTTGTTAAGGTCCATAAATTTTTACCTGTTATATAGATTCTTCCGGAAGATATTTTTAATGATTCTAAAATTATCGTAGGGAAATCATAGCCCAAACTTACGCTTCTTAACCTCAAGTAAGAACCTGATTCAACCTGGGCAGAAGAAACATGCTGACTAGGGGCCGTTGTTGTCACTTTTGGATAAATATTACTTGGATTTGTAGGAGTCCAGCGATTGGCATAATATTCCAACGAAATATTGTTATTTGGTGTTTGTCGTTCCGTCAGAAACTTGTTAAAGTTCATGATATCATTGCCCACTACTCCCTGAAAAAACAAGCTCAAGGACCAACCCTCATAAGAGAAATTGTTATCAAGACCCACCGTAAATTGAGGTTGTGCACGTCCAATAAAAGTTCGATCCTTATCCGCCGAAATGATTCCGTCATTATTCAAATCGCGATAATAACGATTTCCGGGTTGCAGCGTCTCGCCAACAAATTTTGGAATCGCATCCAAATTATCATCCAACTGGACAATCCCATCAAATTCATAACCATAAAATGTCCCAACTTCCTGACCTTCTACCAAAATAGCCCAACTTTCATTGGTAAAAGGACCTGCCGAATTAGGTATGGAATCTCTATCACCAAGACTCAAAATGGTATTTTTATTGGCTGAAAAGTTAAAGGATGTATTCCACTTAAATTTTTTTACTAAATTATTAGAAGTAACAGAAAACTCAAATCCTTCATTTTTCAGGTCTCCTAAATTGCCTAAAACGCTACCAAAACCAGTATATAATGGCACCAAAGTGGTAAGTAATAAGTCTGTAGTTCGTTTGCTATAAACATCGGTGGTAATGTTGACTCTTGCGTCAAAAAAAGAAAGATCCAATCCAATGTTCAACTGGGAGGTTGATTCCCATTTTAAGTCAGCATTAGATAGAAAGAAAGGCTCATAACCAAAAGCCAAAGATTCACTAAAAGAGGTCACATTGTTAATCAAAGGGGATAAGGAGGTGTAAGGTCCAATGGATTCATTGCCCACCACCCCATACCCTATCCTTAACTTGAAATCATCAAAAAAATGAAGCGCTTGGATAAAGTTTTCGTCGCTGATTCGCCATGCCAAAGATCCCGATGGGAAAAATCCCCATTTTTCATTAGCGCCAAATTTACTCGATCCATCGCGCCGCGCAGTAATCGTGAAAAGATATTTATCCATCAAAATATAGTTGACTCTTCCCAAAAAGCTTAAAAAAGTATATTCAGATTGATTGCTGTTCAAGGAAACACCTTCCCCCAAACTTAAATCATAATAACCCAACATCTCATTGTCAAATCGTATAGCATTAGTGGTCATTCTTGAAAGCTCCGACTTTTGGGCAGTGTATCCAATCACTGCATCTAGATCGTGTATTCCGAACTTGTTACTATAGCTAAGTGTATTTTCATTGAGTCTGGTCAAATTAGAATTGGTTCCTGACGATCCAAAGGCATCTCCTCCAGAACGTGATAACGAAGGCGTAAATTGATCCTCACGACTGGTTGAGAAATCCACTCCAAGGCTTACCTTAGCCATCAAGTTTTCTGAAACTTGAAGCGTGACTGACATGTTTTCCACGATTCTTGACAAGCGATCTTCACTGGGCGACTCCAAGTTTTTGAGAAGTGGATTGGCATTTCCATTAAGGGGTTGAAGCTTACTGTCCGCGAGAATAATTGCTCCCTCATCGGATACTTGATAATTCTTATCCACGTAATTACCATTTTCAAATTTAATTGGCAGCATAGGATTAAATGATAGGGCAGCGGTTATTGAACCGCCATCAAACGCAGAATTGTCGTCAGTCATTACTTTCATACTTCGTACATGACTAGCCAAAAGTGTATTTTGAAATTTTAATTTTCTGGTAATTTGGGCGTCTACGTTGATACGAGTTGAATATCGTTTAAAGTCACTCCCAACGATGATGCCTTCTTGCTGAAAGTAACTACCTGAAGCTCCATAGGTCACTTTCTCCGAACCACCTGTCAAAGTCATATCATAACTAGAAACAGCCGCACGTTGAAAAATAGCATCTTGCCAATCAGTACCTTCTCCAAAGGAGCTAGGATTAGAATAAATACGTCCTAAACCTCCATTAAAAGAAGATTCATTAACGAAATGAGCAAATTGCGTTGCATTTAACAATTCATAGGGATCACGCACTTCCTGCCAACCTTGATACGTTGCGAGTTCCAATTTGGGAGCCCCCAATTTTCCTCTCTTTGTGGTTATGATGATCACTCCATTTGCCCCCCGAGCACCATAAATAGCAGCTGCTGAAGCATCTTTCAATACTTCCATAGAAACGATATCATTGGGGTTTATTGTCGATAATGGATTCATTTGATCCCCTTTAGAAGATCCCGTTGTTATATCTTGAACACTACTCAAAATAGGCACCCCATCAATCACATATAAGGGTTCATTTCCTGCCGAGATCGAACTCGTCCCCCGTATTTTTATAGATGTAGCCGCACCCGGCGCCCCAGAATTTTGTGTAACTGTAACCCCAGCCGTCCTACCTTGTAAGGCCAAATCAGCAGAGATAACAGGGATTGCAGAGAGCTCCTTTTGGCTTACCGTGGCTACAGATCCTGTAAGATCGCGTTTGGCCCGGGTACCATAACCGATCACTATTACTTCTTCTAATTCCTCAACATTTACAGTCATTGTCACATCGATAACAGCCCTCGCACCGATGGTAATTTCTTGAATGGTATACCCAATGGCAGACATTACGAGTACTGCACCTTCTTCGGGCATATTTACAGTATAAGAACCGTTATAATCTGAAATGGTCCCAATGGTAGTCCCCTTTAGAATAATGTTTACCCCAGGTAAGCCTTCTTGATTTTCATCAAAAACAGTTCCCGAAACGACACGCTCTTGGGCCCATATCAAACCATTACTCAATAAAATAATCGCTCCAAAAAGAGATAATTTAAATGATACGTTCATGGTTCTCGGCCCTAATCTCATTAATCAAAACATTTTGGGGCAATAATAAAAGCTGAACCATCTATATTGGTCACAACTAGATTACCATTGTCATTGGTAAAAGTAACTTCCATAAAATCAATATCCTGATCTTCAGGAATATCAAAATAACTTCTCGGCCAAAACGTTATTTCCCAAACGTCATCCCCCATATAATTCAACGCAGCTACATCTTCATGATTACAAATCTCATAAACCTGATCCCCAGAATATGCTTTGGCGCATAAATCGACATAACTTGCACCAAGCATAAAATCATCCCCCTCCTTGGCATCAAAAACGATAGTAATCAAATCATCCATAGTGAAGGTCGCTTGCTCAACCAGCTGTCTGGGCTTGGGACCACATAAATTACTTGGATAGCCCTTCCCGTTGATCACCTCCATACAATCTGTAAAAACAAGATCAAAATTGTCATCACCCAAACCCCAAGTTTGATTACTGATCCCATATGCCAATTGAACAATCATGTTGTCCTCGCCTGGTAATGCTGTGATATAAACCGTTCCAGTAGCCCCTGCAGCTGCAGCAAAAGCTTCATTAGCTATAAAAGTGACCCATTCGACCTCACCATAATTATCACCAATTCCAAATCTTCTTAAAAATGCAGTATTCCAGGGTAATTTCGTATTTTCATCTATCTCATCATTGGTCGTAAGTCGCATGCTTGAATTTCCAACACTACTCTCGAACCTAACCGATGTATTCGTAGCCGTACTCCAAGATCTTGGAGCTAAAAAACCAACCACTAAGAAAAAAGGATTTCCTGAATCATCGTCTTTTGAAACCTCCACCTGCATGGTGATTTCAAACGCTTCCCCCGCGTTGACTACAGATGGCTGATCAATCTGCAAGATGGTCATACACATAGAAAAGATGAGCAGCATACAGACAAAAAATACTGCCATAGCGCGATAGGGATTCCATTCAAATCTATGTCCTTTAAAATTTTTCATTGCAGTTCAAGATCATAGATATATACATTGTCCGAACAGCCCAATTGAAATTTAATTCTCATTTCATTAAAACCTGAAATGGGTGACGCTACAAACTCAATAATGGCTGTGTCGAGGGTACTCAACAAAAGCATTTGAGTTGGATAAACCGGATCATTGTATTTCCAATTACCATCTGAGATTACGGGAAATGGCACTTGCTTAGTTTCAATTTGGTAAGTGGTCGCTTCTGAATTGTCAAAATCCAATTTCAATCCAAAGCCACTAAAATCAAACTTGTCCGATATTTCTATCCCATTACGATACGCGGAGGTAATTTTCCATGACCCAGACATATTTACCGTAACTTCTTGAAAAGCACCCTCTGGTATAAATATTGGACTTTCACACATCAGAAAAAGCCCAATCACCAGACATACTAGGGATGTTTTTTTAATCACATAGCTAATTTGAGTGACTTTCATATGTTTAAACATAGTAATTTAAAAACAATAAACAAAACATTATTTTACAATAGTTATTAGACTTGTAATTTAGAACCATCCAATTTTGGTATGAATAAAAAAAAAGCAATTGAGCAACTTACAGTCGATCCAAAAAGCAATATTCCGTTGCACAAACAAGTCGAAGAATTAATACGAGAATTAATTTCTCAAAAAGAGTTTAAGGAGGGTAAACTTCTTCCGAAAGAAGTTTACCTCTCGAAAATTTTAGGCATCTCAAGGAATACCATTCGACAAGCCACTAATAAGTTGGTTCATGAAAATCTCCTTATTAGGACCAAAGGAGTTGGAACAAAAGTAGCCCCCTCATTAATGAGTACTGGATTAGAGAATTGGTACAGCTTTAGTCAAGAAATGCATACCAGAGGTCTTGACTTTTTAAACCATGAAATTGAAGTCAGTTGGATCGTATCAAACGCGGACATTTCTAATCAACTTGACATTGAAAAGGGTTCAAAAATTTTAAAACTCGTTCGATTGAGAGGTTTAAAAAACAAACCTATGGTGCTGTTCGTCTCCTATTTCCATCCCAGAATTGGGTTGACGGGCTCGGAAGATTTTACTTTACATCTTTACGATATTTTAGAAAAAGAACACCAAACTGTTCCCGCCAATTCTAAAGAAGAAATTAGCGCTATTTTGGCTACCAACGAATTGGCACAAAAACTTCGTATCAAAAATAATGATCCTATCCTTTTCAGAAAACGTTTGGTTTCCGATGTTGCCAATAGAATCCTAGAATACAATTTTTGCTATTATTTAGCAAGCGATTTCAAATATGAAATTACCATTAAAAGACCTAATTAATAGTAGCCATTGGGCGCGCCTGAGGATCTGCAATAAGATACTCAAATGGGTTTTTCCAAACCAGACAAATTGGATCTTTGGAACGCTTCCAACCTTGGAGTACCTCATCGGCTTCTGTTTGATACATTTTGTCTCCAGTTTTAACATTACTTGCTTCATAAAGTTTGATCAATCGACCATTGTACTTGGGCCACCAGCCATAATTGTTCAACTGATCTCCACTCCATTTACCTCCTAAATCAAACCCTTCTTGTCGCCAGGTGCCCATAATCTCTCCAGCGATGACCTTACCTTGCAAATGAAATTTCACCCCCTCATGCCTCAATGAAAAATAAATACTATCTCCGACAAGGCGCTCCTTTGAAATCTCAAATTTTAGTTTTTTTGCCTTCACCTCAATCTTCCCCTGATCACTTGAAATAACTACTTGAAAGAAATTTTCAAATGAGGCATAATCAATCTGAATCTCCCAGCTCCCCTCATACGCCGAAATCAACGATTCATAAGGGGTTTCACCAGCAAAAACTGCCAAGCCCGTTTTAGGATCAAAAATTTTTATCTGATCAGGTGCGGCTTGCTCGGGTGCAAGGGCATAAAAAGCAACCCGAGAAATAGATTCCCAATCCTCTGGCAAGAGCTCATGTCCCATTTTCAACGCTCCATCTAGCTCATAGATTGGAGCAGGTAATCTCAATCGGTCATCTGATAGGTCTAATCGATACATCACTTGATTATAATCATAGCGAGGCACTAGAGGGTCTGGTCCTATAAACTTGGTATAAGTTCCCTCAAAATAGATAAACCGTCCATTTTCTTTGTCTAAATAGGGATGTTGATGGGGGTTATAAAAATAATTATGATGATCAGCCACTTTTACAGCATAGTGCCAAGGGCCCAACGGCGTATCAGCCTCACTATACCAAATGGTTTGGGCACCGGATATCAAAATCCATTTTTGACGAAATTCATTCCAAAAAACTGAGCCTCTGAAAGATGTTATGGGTTGACCTGTCGCTACATCCATCAGTTGCAACCAACCCTCTTCAGGTTTCATGAGCCCTTCTTCTATTAATATTTTCTGCTTTTGCTCATCAATTGCATCTGTATTTTGCTTCCAGCCATAAACCAGTTGACCATTTTTCCTTTCTAATTTGCGTTCAGCCCAATGACTGCCAGGGACTAGACATGTAAAGTATTCATACTGATTGGGGTCTTCAATATGCGTAAGTGAGGGTTGCACTCTCGAAAAATTAAATTGTGAAGTCAAATAAAAGTAAGAATCGTTTCCCGATTTAGTCAGAAGCGGATGCTGAGTAAGATGGGGAGCCGTCAGCCATTCTGAAATCTCTGTCCTTTTTTCAAATTCCTCTTTTTGATCATTGAAAACAGCAATTCCTCTTTCATAATTCCCAAATAACGCATTAACCCTAGCGTATTTCGCAGCCAAGACCTCTTGATTTTTTTGATCTTTTACCACCATTATCCAATCAAACCAAATATATCCGGGGCCCACAAGATGGATCATTTTTTTGGTCTGATTGTTTTGGTCGATAAAATAATCTATCTCAAATCCCACATCAGGATCAATTCCAGATTCAGTTGGGAGCGGGATAGTACCACCAGCAACCGAAAAATTTCCATGATAGCTTTTCGGTAAGAAAGTATCACCCCAAATGAAAAAAATTTTATTTTTATAAATACTCCCTAAATTTGAATCTTGACCTAATACTTGTCCACGATCCCAGTATGTTGCAAAAGAGGGTACTTTTAATCCAAGTAATTCAGTATCGCGATAGATGCCCATTCCCGTCATCCGATACAGACGCTCGGCCGGCTGAATTCTTTCCATGAAAATAATCGCTTTTTTACCTTTATTTGGTGTTAATACTACACTCTGTCTACCCGTGTCATCTTTGGGGATTTTATAACCTTCTGCCGCTACCAAAAAATAAAGATCTCGGCCCATGGCCTCTTGCTCATTATAAGCAATATTTCCATAGCTATCGCTGTAATAAGTGATCCCATTAATATTAGATATTTTAGCGATCGGGATGCCTCTTTTTGTAACACTATCAAGAACTTCAATTTGAAAATAATCATTTTGCTGGCGACAGGAAAAGCCGAGCAATATGGTGAGAAAAAAGAATATATTAAAAATTTTATATTTCATGATCATTGTGAGATTTCGATGTCTCATAACAGAGATAAATACCTAACAAAAGAAAAGGAATACTTAACATTTGGCCCATATTTAGCCAAGAAAAATTAAACATAGAAGTTTCTTCTTTAAAAAACTCTAATAACACTCTACTCCCAAACAACACCACTAAAAAAATACCAAAGATTCTACCAATCGATAACGTTGAATGGGATTGATACCACAAAAGAATTAAAGATAAAAATAAAATTAAATAAACAAGGGCCTCATATAATTGCACCGGATGTCGAGGAATTCCTTTAACCGCCGTACTTAAATCAAAATGGTCCAGATGCTTTTTCATAATAATAGGGGCGTATGCCCCATAATTGTTTCCTTTATTTCTTGCCAGAACTTGAAGCCTGTTTTCAATAACATTTTGACGATAACCCGCTACTACCCTTGAATCCCTTACTCTATTATTAAAATGAAAAAGAAGCACTAAACTGTCACTCCTACCAAGGCTTACCTCCATCTCGTCTATAGACCCCACATGTGATAAAATATCACGCTCAAGTGGCCAACTATGTATTACACCGAAAAAATTTGACGAAGGCTTTCCCAATGATTCTGCATTTACAAAGTTGCCCACTCTAATAAAACAACCCCCCAATGCTACCACTATAACCATCCGATCGATATATTGAAGATAACTGTAACCTTCTCTTTCAGTACGAATAAATGTTCTCTGAGTAAAATCCCAGTGATACGTATATAGGGCAACCGCTACCAAAATACCGATAGAAGTCCCATGACTCGACAATCCTCCCTTCCACATCATCAAAGCCGAAGTGAAGCTGTTTAACAGATGAGGCTCATAAAAAATGACATGTCCCAAACGGGCCCCAATGGCAGTGCCTACAATCATATAAACAAGTAGCATATCTGCCTCGATACGCCAACATCCTTCCCGTAAGAACATATATTTTACCACATAACGACTAATGGCAAACCCAGCAGCAAATAGAACTCCATAAATGGTCAATGACAAGTGATCCCATTTGTAGAGTACCGGATCAAAGTCTATAAGAATAACACCTATAAAGTTAGCTGGCATTGGAAGGGGTTCTTCTAGATGTGGTTCGGTCCAAACAAGCAGCCCCAATAGCCCCTGCGTAGCTCCCCAATGCAGATTTCATTATTTTAACTGCTCCTGAAGGTGTCCAACAATGTTCATCTATCGCTGCTTGAAATTCAGGGATGTAGGCACTTACTCCTTCAGCAATCCCACCACCCAAAACAATGAGTTCAGGATCATAACAATGGACTGCATTAATCATTGTGGTCTTATATACTTTAATTAACTGAGCCAAGATATTTTGAAAGACAGGTAAGCGGACGTTTTCGGACGCCAGCAGCGCCTTGAAACCCTGACTACATAAATCCCCACGATTTATCTCATGGAATTTATTGTTTAGCCACCAACCAGAACCTTCACTTTCGGCACATCCCACTCCGTTACAATTACATTTGCCTCCCTCGTATTGAATAATCGTATGGCCCAATAAGTTACCGGCTAGATGATTTGATCCTCTTAAAAGCTTACCTTCCAACATAACGGCACTACCTATGCCCGTGCCTAATGTCAACATACAGCTATTATGATAGCCCTTGGCCCTCCCAAAATGATACTCCCCAATTAAGGCTGCTCGGGCATCATTTTCTAGAAATAAAGTTGCTCCAAATTTCATTTTGACCCACTTTTCCAAATCAAAGTCCATTGCATCCGGATACTTAACATAGCGAGACAAAATTTTATTATTGTAGGCATCTACAATAGAAGGGAATGCAATGCCAATAGAACTCACATGCTCAGAATGGCCTACAAAAAATTCATGAATGCAACTCGACAAATCATCAAGTATATATTGCACACTTGAGCTATCTCGAACCACAATTGAAGTTTGAAATAAAATTTCACCCTTATTGATTACAACCACCTGAGCACTGGTGCCTCCCAAATCTATGCCAACCGAATACATTATCTATGTTTATAAGTTTTATACTCAATGATCCATAGGACAAAGCCCCATGTGTCCACTTCAATAAATTAGGCCTACTTTAATGAAAGATGATTCATTTTAAAATAAACGTGATTCATATGTTCGAACATATAAAGGTCATCTATGGGTCATTAGTATCCAACATAAAGGTAAAAAAAATAATTGGATCCGGTTTTATTGATTCAGGTAATGACATTAGTTTAACAAACCATTTTTGTTGTCAAAAAGTTGAAAATTAGAGCTGTTATAATATTTAAATATTATGGTTAACTTTATCAACAAATGAATTTGCTTTATTTTCTGATTTAGAAAAGGAGTTCTATTTCGAATATTATAAAACACACAACTAAATAACTACAAAATGAAAAAATTAATTCTTGCCACTTTAGCTGGATTTGTGGCCTCAATGGTATCTGGCATGATAGCCTATATGCTGTTTTATCAAGATTTAATGACCGAAATGATTGCGACGTATCCAGAGTCAATGAATTCAGAATCGGACCAAAACTTCCTAGTGGGAATGGGTGTAGGTCTTGCGCAAGCGATCTTGATGACCTACAGTTTTGATAAAATGAATTTCAACACGCTGAAAAGTGGTGCGCTGAACGGCATCTGGTTCAGTGGGGGCATTTGGCTGGTTGCAAACATGAATAATTTATTTCTATTCAAGTTTTATGATGTCTCTCTAATGATGAGTGATACACTCATCTCTGCCGCTTTTGGCCTTTTGGCTGGCGGGGCTATAGGTTGGACTTTAGATAAGCTAAAATAAAATTAACCCTGTTTCTTTATTAAAAGCTAAACCCATGGGTTCTCAGTAGCCTGTGGGTTTAGTTATTCTAATAAAATCTATGAAAATATGAGATTTAATCTATGCGCTTTTTAAAATCAATGGCCCTTATTTTTGTAATAAATGTCTATGTCAAGGCCGCTACAGTTATAACCCCTCGGTTTGATCAGTCAAAATCAGATCAAGTGAACACCGTAAAAATAACGACCTTATCTACTATGTTGGCCGATAAAGGAATCGGAGAATGGGGTTATGCAGCACTCATTGAAGTCGATGGCCATAAAATATTGTTCGATACCGGAAATAAACCCAAAACTGTCCTTCAAAATGCCCTTGATTTAAATATAGATTTATCGGATGTGGAAGATGTTTTCCTGAGTCATAATCACAGTGATCATACGGGGGGGTTGTTGACTTTAAGAAATCATTTGAAACAAAAAAATCCGAAAGCCCTCTCTAGAATTCATGTCGCTGAAGGTATTTTTAGCAAAAGAGTCAATGCTGAAAATGACATGCTCATATTGAAAGATCGCTTAGAATCAGATGGGGTAATTTTCATTATACACAAACAACAGGAAGCATTGTTCCCAGGTGTGTGGGTCACGGGGCCTATCCCTCGACTGCACGATGAGCGAAATTGGTCAGGAAATAGTCAAATTGAAACCCCAAATGGACCCATAGAAGACCGTATCCCAGAAGATCAATCCATGGCCATAAACACAGCCAAGGGTATGGTTTTGATTTCTGGATGTGGGCATGCCGGCATCATCAATACCCTTGAATATATAAAAGCGCATATTAATGAAGCCAAGTTATATGCCGCCATAGGGGGATTTCATCTGGTGACCGCCAATGATGCGCATTTGAAATGGACCGGAGAAAAATTGAAAGCCTTCGGTTTAAAAAAAATAATCGGTGCCCATTGTACTGGAATTAATGCGCTTTATGCCCTAAGAACCCAATTAAACTTGGGTAGATCAGATGCGGTAGTAGGCGCTGTGGGAGATTATTTTGATTTATCCTCAGGTATACATCCGGGTTTTATAGCCAGATAACATTAAATTATAGTCTTATTTAAAGGTTGGCCGATCTCCTCTTTTGGACACGCATTAACTTTGAGGGTTGGTCCCTGATATTTTCTATCCAATGAAATCGCTTAAATATGAAACATCTTTTTACCCTACTCATGAAAATTTCATCCCAACTGCAGCGGGTTTGCTCCAAAGGCTTGACCTTAATAATCCTAACTATTAGTGCTTTACTGATCACCAATGTTCCTATTCAAGCACAAAATAGTTCGATTCCTTCACCAGAATCTATCTTAGGTTTTAAAGTAGGTGCCGATTTTAAATTGGCCAGTTATGAAGAGTCCCTTGATTATTTTCAAAAACTTGAAGCCTCTTCTGATCTTATTGAACTGCAATACGCCGGAAAAACTTCAGAAGATCGCTCTTGGTATTATGCCGTGATTTCTTCAAAAGAAAACCTAGCCAATATCAAAAGGTATAAGGAAATCTCACAATTATTAGCCCACCCTGAAAAATTGTCAGTAGCACAGGCCAAAGCTTTGGCTCAAGAAGGCAAACCTATTGTCCATATCGATGGAGGTCTTCATGCTACCGAAGTCGCAGGTGCCCAGCACACCCTCTCCCTGGCACATTATTTATTGACGCATACTGAAGATAAAAAGGTGAAAGATATCTTGGACAATGTCATCCTGTTACTGTGGCCTTCACTCAATCCTGATGGCCAAGACATCGTCGTCAACTGGTATAAGGAACATGTGGGTACGCCTTATGAAGCCGCTCCCATACCTTGGCTTTATCAAAAATACATAGGTCATGACAACAATAGGGATGCTTACATGGTCAATATGATTGAATCCCGCAACATTACGCGGATTTGGCGCGAATGGGAGCCCAATATCATTCATGTTCATCATCAATCTTCTCCTTTTCCTACACGTATATGGCTTCCCCCCTTCGCAGAACCCGTTGCCACACGAACCCCTCCTTTGGTCGCCAGAGAAGTAAATATGATAGGTATGGCCATCGCCCAAGAATTGGAAACACAGGGCTTAGCAGGTGCCGTACACATGGGCAAAGGTTTTGATGCTTGGTACCCTGGTTATATTGATTATTTGCCCGTCTTACAAAACATTCCAGCCTATTGGACCGAAACGGCACTTTACCGATATGCCACCCCTTATTTTTATACCCTAAAAGATTTTCCGACCGATCGAAAAGGATTTCGTTTGGAGTCCCTTTATTCAAGTCCTTGGAAAGGGGGCTGGTGGCGTTTGTCTGATGCCGTTACTTATATGCAAACGGCATCCATAGCGGTATTAGATTATGCCGCAAAATATTCAGAAGTGCTTTTATTCAATAAGTTTCAAGCAGGTAAACAAACCATTGAAAAATACAAAAAAGAACCCCCTTTTGCCTATTTTATTCCCCAAAAGCAAACTGACCCCGCAAGACCCGTCGAACTGCTCAAAAGATTGGCTTTTAATGGAATTCGTATTACGCAACTCAAGGCACAAGTTACTTTCAATAATATCAGCTACCCAAAAGGTACTTGGGTCATTCCGATGGATCAAGAATTCGGTGAATTGGCCAGACAAATTTTAGAAATACAAAGCTATCCTGATCTTCGAGAGTATCCAGGTGGACCCCCGGAGCAACCCTATGATGCCGCTGGATGGACCCTACCCTTTCAATTTGAGCTCAATGTGATAGCCGCAGCAAGCCCGTTAACCGAAGAGGTGAGATCCGCCCTTGTAGATGTTCAGGGCGAAGCGGTAGATTGGCGGATGACGAGTAAGGAAGATGTAAGCAAAGTTGACTTTGCCCCAGGCGCAGGATTTAATACCAATAATGTCGCCGCAGGTATCCATCCCTTACCCGGTATACTCAAAGGAAGCGGTCCTCATTTACTCTTAGATCCGAAAGAGAACAATATATTCAGGATCATGAATGAAGCATGGGAGCAACAACTCAACGTCAAATATGCTGAAAATAAATACCTCATCTCAGGAGCTTCCAAAACTCAAATCAATCAATGGATCAATGATTATGCTGTGAATGGTTTAATGACCACTGCAGGTAACGGCGTATCCCTCAAGCCAAAAATTGGATTATACAGACCTTGGCGAGCAAGTATGGATATGGGATGGACCCGTTGGATTTTAGACCAATTTGGAACAAATTATACCAGCCTTCGTAATGAAGATTTCATTGCAGGCCATCTTCAAGATCGCTTTGACGTCATTCTCATGGCTTCAGAAAGACCCCATACTATCGAAGATGGATACCCAAAGGGACAAGTACCCCCTAGGTACGAAGGTGGATTGGGTGCACAAGGCATAAGAAATTTAGACCAATTCGTATCTCAAGGAGGCACCCTGGTTTGCATGAATCAAAGCAGTAATTTTGCCATTGAAAAACTTTTCCTCCCCGTTGAAAATAAAGTAGCTCAATTGAAGCGCAAGGATTTTTTTACAGGAGGATCTCTCATGCACGTTTCCATTAATAATACCCATCCTGTCATGGCTGGCATGCCAAAAAACGCACATGTTTTTGTCTCTAACAGCCCTGTATTTAATACCTTAAAGGGATTTGAAGGTGAGGCATTGGCCAAATACCAACCCAAAGGGTCTCCCCTAGCATCAGGTTATTTACTCGGAAGCGAATACATGAATGATTATGCTGCTGCCTTGGATGTGCACCATGGTGCAGGCCATGTGATCCTTTTAGGATTTCAGCCACAATGGCGCGGTCAACCTATGGGGACTTTCCGAATCCTATTTAACGCATTATTATTCAATCAAAATGTCGCAAAAGCACACCCCATTAATACCTCATTTTGGTCCAGTCCTCAGTCCATAGCATCCGAAAAAGAGTAATACATAAATCAAAAATATGATCTATGTGTTGAAGGTAACTGAACATGCTTGCGTTCAAATCCTTTTATTTCTTGAACTATTTTCCCGCTGATTGATTATCAAAAAAAAACTGAATAACATGGTTATTAAACACATTTCTACCATCAATATTACAAATATGACCCACAGCAGGAATGACAATAAAAGTTGATTTAGGTTGATTCCTTGCATACTTCCGAGCACCGCTTAGAAATACATAATCTTGTCCTCCCATGATGATCAGGTTCTCAAAAGAACTTTTGGTCTTAAAAAAGCGCTTCAATAATTTTATAAAATATTTAGAAAGGGAAACCCAGCGCATATAAGCCTCTCTGGTCAACTTCTGCGCTTCACGTTGATATATTTTTCTTGAATTTTGATTTCTTTTTCGCGGCATGAGTATATAGGAGCACAAACGATACATCATAGCATAGGGTAAGATCCTATTTAATGTCTTTGCAGCTTGAATGAAACATTTTAAAATGATATTAGCATTGAAGACTCCTCCTGCCATCACTACTTTCCCAATATAAGTGGGATAACGCATTGATAAATCTTGAATCAATACACTCCCCAAAGAAAGCGTAATGAAATGTGCCTTTGCTATCTCTAAATGATCCATTACTTCTTTAATATCATTAGATATTAATTCGAAATCATATTGACTCGGTGAGGGGTTGATGGGCTCAGATGCCCCATGATCCCGTAAATCCAACAGTAATAATTTAGCGTGTTGCTGCAAAGCTTCCACTTGACGTTTCCAAGTTCGGATACTCCCTCCCGCCCCATGAATGAAGACGATCCAAATATTGGATTCGGGATTAGGAATAACATTGAAATTAATCATAAAAGAAAGGTCCTTGAAATAGGTAACTCATTAACGATTATAAAAAAAAGTTAGTTCTATAATCTCGACCTTCCAAATTCACCATTTATGAAAAGCAACTGCGCGAAGTAAGGTCTTTTGTCACTAATCCTCTAAAATTATCCGTAATAACCTGTAAAATACCATTATTCAATAGGAATGATTACCCTACAGGGTGAATCTTCAGCCCTTTAAAAAAGGGAATAACTACCTTGATTAAACTCAACCCACTCCAGCCTTTATTAATATTCACAAACTATATTTTGACCTAATTAATTTGGATTTTATTGAATTATTTGGTATATTAATTGAGTTTAATTAGTAGGCGACGTTTTTGGCTTTCGAAACAACTTACCTACAATCTGTAAAATTCAAAACGTGAAAAATAACATCCAAAATATATTTCGTTACTTACTTTCCGAGACCACTAAAAAAAGAAGTGAGAAAATTATTCTGAGCATCGCCATTGCAAGCTTTGTCATACATCTCCTACTGATTTTATTGGTTCAACTCAAATTAATTCACTTAGAATCTAGCCTTTTTGACAGTCCCATCGCCGCCATCTATACCCCTTTTTCATTTATTTTATTGTATGAAGTCTACCTGGTCATCTACTATTTACCAAGATCCATAACTACTTATATTGGCAAACAATATGAGATCATAACACTCATCGTTATCAGACGATTGTTCAAAGACTTATCAGAATTAAAACTCTCTACCAATTGGTTTGAAATTAAAAATGACCTTCAATTTACTTTCGATATTATTGCCTCGGTAGTCATGTTCTACCTACTCTACCTTTTTTATAAGCAAAGTAAGCCTAAGCACTCGGAAACTCAAAAAGTAATCACCAGCAATATCGATGGTTTTATAACATTGAAGAAAGTCATCGCTGCCAGTTTAGTTCCTATACTCGTCATCATTGCCACTTACAGTCTTTCAAATTGGACGTTTACTCTTTTTAATCTTGATGCGATGATTAAAACTTCCTTTAAAGATATCAATAACATATTTTTTGATGAATTTTTCACACTATTGATCGTAGTAGACGTGATTTTATTACTGGCCTCATTTTACTACACGGATAAATTCCACAAGGTCATCCGTAATTCTGGGTTTATCATTTCTACCATCTTGATTCGATTATCCTTCTCAGTAACCGGATTGCTAAACATAGGGCTCATTATCGGTGCCATCGTATTTGGCCTACTCATCCTAATGATTCATAATAAATTTGATGAGGAGTTGAGCTAACCCTAAAAATTGAAGAGGAAGAACAATAAATACCTAAATGAAAACAGATTTAATCTTTGGGATACTTTGCGGTATTCTTGGATAAATACAGCTCATCAAACAGGATGGCATGCGGTAAGGTCAATAAGGAAATAAAGACGAAAAAATAGGTAAAAAACACAGACCAGTCAGCAGGATCTAAATAATAAATCAAACCGGACATTCCCACAATGGTCAGTAAAGTAAAAGGGCTTAGGTCTTTTAAGAAAGAAGCGAATGTATAATCAGTCGTACGATCTTTCATCCAAAAAAATTGGTGTCGCATTGCATTGATTGAATGAAATAAAACAAAATAAAGTGCAAAAGCGACAATAAAGGGAAGCATAAGATAACTCAGTAATAAGTAAATAGAAAAAAGAATCAAGCGAATGACCGCAACTTTACGAATTACTCCTTTAACAAGTAGATAAGCTATATAAACATAGCCCAGTAGGTGAATGACTAAAACGGTAATTACTTGGATATCCTTCGGTATCCTTGATATCGATTGTGAACCAATGAAATTTAGGGTAGGTAGTAGTTCATTAAATTTCAAAATGATTGGACTTACTAATACGATCAATCCCCAACTTAAATTAAGAATAGGGTCTTTCGGGGTTTCTGCAATGTCTTCAATCAATTCTTGTCCAAAATGATAGGCCGACAAAATGATAAAGATCAATAACGCTTTCAGTGGCATCAACACCCACCACAACAAAAAGCCCAAACCCACCAAGATATATATCAAAATGAATTTTTTAATGTTGCTTTTTTTTGAGAATTTAAGGTGAATTTTATGATCAATGGCCCCATGAGGGACGCCAAAAAACAAAATGGCCGTCAGTGCCATTATATTTGTCACATCATCTTCAGGGATAAACACCAAATAAAGTGATCCCACAACCAAAGCAAATCCGTATTGTAAATATTTAGTCATAAAAAAAGAGGGCATTAAAATACCCTCTTTTAACTAATTTTATGGTATTAAGCTTCTGCTTTTTTACCGCTGCTGATGGCCAATGAATAAATCACTAATCCAAAACCAATTTTATTTATTGCATCTCCAATATTATAGATAATGTCTAGAGACTCTAAAGGTAATACTCCACTTAATAATCCACCTGGTATCGCCATGTATCCAATTGGATAAATAGCCCATCCAACTAATATGAACCATGCTAAAGTGTTAAATGCTTTCTGCAAATGGGGATCATTTGATCCTTGTGAAAGCTTTTTGGCAGATCCAAACCATACTTCATAGAAAATACCCACGTAACCTAAAGTAGATATAGCACCCCAGATCGCACTAGAATCTCTATATACCGTCTCTCCTAGATATCCGAAAATAAGCATCCAAAGCGAATAAACAATCATTTTCCACAAAAGATCCATCTTGGCTCCAAAGGCCTTTAAAATAAGATAAAATTCAACACACATTAAGGGTACTGTTAAAATCCAATCAATGTATCTAAATTCAGTGGGAGAAGTACCTGTCTCTGCCCAAAAATCTCTCATATAAAAGTAATGCACTGCTGCAATGAAGGTAATCAATCCTGAGATCAACATAGACGTTCTCCATTTACCTTGAACATTCCCCATCTCGAGAAAGAAGAATACAGTAGCGGCAAGCATGGCCATGCTACCAATAAAAAAGGTAAACCCAACGTAGTCTCCAGACTGCAAAATAGCGTTAAGTGTGAAATTCATAAGTTATTGTTTTAGGTTAAAAAATTTTAATAATAATCAATTTAGCTAAAAAAAAATTAAATTGGTTTCTACAATTAAATAAAAATTGAAAATAATGAAATGTTTATCAATTTTACATATATTTTACTAACATCTTGAACAAGATTTATCTGAAAGAATATTTAGTGAAAAATATAACTCGTTCATGAACGCATAAAAAATGAATCCAATTGTTCGAAAGGGTCTAGGTGTACTTTTAGGCTTGGCCGCTGCTGCGCTAGCAAGCATAAGATTTATGGCTGGTTTTAGAGAGGGGAAAACCAATTGGATTTTTCCTATTTTGATAGCGGGTATCCTTCTCCTTATTTTCTATTCGCTCTGGGATGGCATCAATAACAAACGAAATTAATCTGTATTTACTTTACTTCGAGTAATAATACTCCTGCCCAAAGTGACCTCATCGGCATATTCAAGCTCACCTCCCACAGGAATTCCTCTCGTTATCGAGGTTACTTCAACGTTCAACTCCTCTAATTGCTTGGTTAAATAAAAAGCAGTCGTATCACCCTCCAAAGTACCGCTAAGTGCCAGAATAACTTCCTTTATTTCTCCATCACTTAGTTTGATTCGATTGACTAAACTTGTGATCATCAATTCATCTGGTCCAATTCCATCAATGGGAGAAATTCGACCTCCTAAAACATGAAACATCCCATTGTATTGGCCTGTATTACGAATCGCCAATACGTCAGGTGTTTCTTCTACCACACAAATCAGTGCTGGATTTATGGACATGGTCTTGCAAGTACAATCTTGGGTATCACTTATGATGTGGCAGGTTTGACAATATTTGATGTCCTCCCGCAGTTCTTTTAATTTTTGGGTCAACAGTAAGGTCTGATCTTCTGGCTGCTTCAATAGATGCAAAGCCAATCGCAAAGCTGTTTTCTTTCCTATGCCTGGTAATTTTGAGATTTCCTCAACGGCTTGCTCAACTAGTTTTGAAGAAAATTCCATTTATTCAATAACGGCTTTAATCCCGGCTTCAGATAGGGCTTCTCGCATGGGTTTTAATATTTCGTAGCTGCCTTTTTTCACAAGACATTTCCCCTTATAATGAATGATATAAGTGCATTGTTCTGCCTGAATAGGGCGATGTTTGCATACTTTTATCAGCGTTGAGGTCACATGATCAAAAGTATTGTAGTCATCATTATAAACAATAAGACCTCTTTCCTTCTCTTGATCAATATCCAATGCTACCTCAACCAGTTCTTCAACTTCCGGCTCGAAATTCATGTTCATTGATAATAATTTGATGCAAAGTTATCAATAACTATTATTTTGCAACTATCTCAACTTATTAAAAGAATGGATCCTTTATTAATATTGCTCATTATTGGTGGCTATTTTATTTTATTAATTGCTATTTCATGGTTCACCTCCAAAAATAATACGGCTCATTCCTTCTACGATGGCAATCGACAATCTCCTTGGTATCTGGTCGCTTTCGGGATGATTGGTGCCTCTCTTTCGGGGGTTACCTTTATTTCGGTACCTGGTGAGGTCGGTAATAGTAATTTTTATTATTTTCAAATGGTTCTGGGGTATCTCGTGGGATATGCCATCATTGCTCAAATATTATTACCCCTTTACTACAAGCATAACCTCATTTCGATATACACCTATCTTGATCAACGTTTAGGGTTTTGGTCTTACAAGTCTGGCGCCTTTTTCTTTTTATTGAGCCGAGTCATTGGGGCTTCCTTTAGACTTTTTCTTGTGGCGAGTGTACTTCAACTTGCTATTTTCGATAGTTATGAATTGCCGTTTTGGGTTGCCGTAGTATCCGCCGTCCTGTTAATTTGGCTTTATACCTTTAGAGGCGGCATTAAAACAATTGTTTGGACAGATACCTTGCAGACTACCTTTATGCTTATTTCAGTTCTGATGAGTATCTATTTCATTAAAGAAGATCTCAACTGGTCTTGGTCTACCTTGACTTCTCAAGTTTATAACGACAGTAAGAGCACAATTTTCAATTGGGACTGGCAACACAGTCGTAATTTTTTCAAACAATTCTTTTCTGGTGCCTTTATTGCAGTGGTCATGACCGGACTCGATCAAGACATGATGCAAAAAAACTTGACCTGTAGGAATTTAAAAGAATCTCAAAAAAACATCTATTGGATGAGTCTCAGTCTGATCCCCGTCAATTTACTTTTTATGGTACTTGGGGTCTTGTTGTATCAGTTTGTAGAACTTAAGGGCATCGTAGTCCCTCCAGGAACTGATAATCTATTTCCTTACTTAGCCATAGAACATTTTTCCTCAATTGCTGGCATTGCCTTTCTCCTCGGTATTACTGCAGCGGCTTACTCCAGTGCCGATTCGGCACTCACTGCATTGACCACTTCTTTTTGTATAGATTTTTTGAATTTCAAGCCTCACAATTTTGAATCAAAAAAGCAAACTAAATTGATGGTTCACATTGGTTTTTCTCTGCTACTGATCGTGGTAATTCTTTTTTTCAAGGCAATAAATGATCAAAGTGTGATCAATTCCATTTTTTCAGTCGCAGGTTATACTTATGGGCCTTTATTGGGCTTATTTTCCTTTGGTATTTTTACTCAGCGCATTGTTAAGGATCAGTGGGTTCCCCTCATTTGTATACTCGCCCCTGTTTTTTGCTACTTGCTGAGCAAGTATTCAAGCGAATGGCTCAATGGCTATCAATTTGGTTTTGAGTTACTCATGCTCAACGGCGCCTTTACTTTCCTAGGACTTTGGCTGATCAGCAAGAAATCAAGGTAGCTCTTTTACTGGATCCCAAAAAAAATCTTCAAAGCGCTGAATTTGATCATTATCAACCTTTATATGCTCTGCCTCTAATAATTCTTGCATGCGACTGGGAGTTTCAAAAAAATGCTTCCCCGTTAGAACGCCCACTCGATTCACCACTCGATGTGCCGGCACTTTGGGCAAAGTATGCGACGCATTCATGGCCCATCCCACCATTCTTGCACTTGATGGCATACCCAAATATTTTCCTATCGCTCCGTAAGAAGTTACTCTGCCCTTTGGAATTAACATGACGACTTCATAAACATCTTGAAAAAATGACGATCTTTGACTCATAATTCATTGTGTAATCTAAATAATTTAATTTTGAAAACCTTGCTCATCACCGGTGCCTTAGGTGGCTTAGGAAGTCCTATGACGGATTACTTTTCATCAACAGGATATCAAGTATTCGGAACCACTTCCCCGAGTAAGACCGCAATAAACCGCAATAACACTAAATATTATCCGTTAAATTTGACCGATGAAAATGCAGCACAGGAACTTATTGATCAGCTTCAAAGCGAAAAAATCGAGCTCAAAGCAGTTATTCTAACGGTGGGAGGATTTGCTATGAACAACTTGTCCAATGCCAAAATGAGTGATTTTGAGCATATGATTAAATTGAATTTTTTCACAGCCATCAATGTCATCAAACCCGTTCATAAATGGATGTGCGAAGTAGGTGGTGGTGATATTTTCATGATTGGATCACGTCCTTTGTTTGAAGGCTCTAGCAGGGAAATCCTGCCTTATACCCTCTCAAAAAGCCTGCTATTACAATTGACCCATTCATTGAATGAATCAAGCGCTGAAGATAAGGTCTTCACGTCTCTTATCGTACCTGGCACCATAGATACCCCCATCAATCGTCAACAAATGCCCGCAGCAGATTTCACCCAGTGGACACAACCTCTCGATATTGCCCATGCAATTCATCAATTGATGGAACAAAAAGACATTACCCTCAAAAAGTCTGTTGTGAAATTGTATTAAAAGCAAAAATAAAAGTTAATTGAAAACATAAATCGAACCAAAATAAACCCTACTCGTAAAATAACTCAGTTGCTCATTTAATCATCTTATTCCCAAAAAGTAAAATGTCTGAAATAATTAAAACTACGGAAATTGCCAAAAAATACATCATGGGTAGCGAGACCATTCATGCACTCAAAACCGTTTCCATTACCATCAACAAGGGAGAATATGTCGCCTTTATGGGTCCTTCGGGATCAGGGAAGTCGACACTCATGAATCTCATTGGTTGTCTCGATACGCCCTCCTCAGGTCAATATATTCTCAACGATCAAGATGTCAGTGATCTTACAGAAAACGAATTGGCAGAAATTAGAAATAAGGAAATTGGCTTTGTTTTTCAAACCTTCAATCTCTTACCTAGAGCCTCCTCACTTGAAAATGTAGCCCTGCCCTTGGTCTATGCAGGGTATTCAAAGTCGGACCGTGAAGCAAAGGCCTATGCGGTATTGGAAGGTGTAGGATTGGGAGATCGGGCTTATCATAAACCCAATGAACTCTCCGGCGGGCAACGTCAAAGAGTAGCCATCGCTAGGGCTTTGGTAAATGATCCCAGTATTATCCTCGCCGATGAGCCTACAGGTAATTTAGATTCTAAAACTTCCTATTCAATTATGGGTCTTTTTGAAAAACTGCATGCTGAAGGAAATACCATTGTTATGGTTACCCATGAGGACGACATCTCGAGGTATGCACATCGGATTGTAAGGCTCCGTGATGGCATTGTAGAATCTGACGAAAAAAATAAAGAAATCATTACTGCTGAATTTACTTAATTTATAATTATGGCTTTAAAAATTTACACAAAAACTGGTGATCATGGAAAGACCTCCTTATTAGGTGGTGAAAAAGTAGCCAAATCTGATCTGCAAATTGAAGCCTATGGGAATGTGGATGAATTGAATGCCTTTGTCGGTTTGCTGCGAGACCAATCTGGAATAAATAGTTCGAAAAAGAGCCAACTCATCTGGATCCAAGAAAATCTTTTTTCTTTAGGTTCAATACTTGCCTGTGCAACGGACTTTAAAGGCATGAAGTTACCCGAAATATCAATAACTCATATTGAACAGCTTGAAACATGGATCGACAAATATGAAGAAGATTTACCAGAACTTACTTCCTTCATATTACCTGGAGGTCACGCAACCGTTTCTGCCTGTCATGTGTGCCGTACCGTATGCCGAAGAGCAGAACGAACCATCGTCAAATGGTCTCTTCACAAAGAAATAGATGAAAATATCACTTCATTTATCAATCGCCTTTCCGATTATTTCTTTATCCTTGCTAGAACAATATCCAACGATCTAAATCTGGACGAAACCCCTTGGATAGGTAATAAATAAAGAATAAAACAGATATGTCCATCCATCAAAAAGTTTCTATTACCCAAACGACTCAATCCAAATTAGCAACTACTGATTTAATCAGTCCCATATTTGGAAAGGTCTACGCTGACCACATGTTGTGTTGTGACTTTAAAAATGGTGCCTGGCAAGATGTGAATATTATCCCTTACGGAGACATCAGTATCAGTCCAGCAAATACAACCTTGCACTATGCGTCTACGATTTTTGAAGGCTTAAAGGCATATAGAAATATACACAAGGAAATTGTCGTATTTAGACCTCAAGACAATGCAAAACGCATGGTATTGAGTGCGGCCCGCATGTGTATGCCCGGTATTCCTGAGTCTATCTTTATGACCGGCATTACTGAGTTACTGAAACTTGATGCGGGTTGGGTAACTAATCATCCCGGAACCTCACTCTACATTAGACCCTTTCAAATAGCCATGGATCCCTATGTGGGCATACGGCCTTCAGACGACTATACTTTCATGATCATCACAGGCCCTGTTGGGGCATATTATTCCCAACCCCTAAAAGTAAAAATTGAAACTAAGTATACCCGTGCCGTCTTGGGTGGAACTGGGTTTGCAAAAACGGGTGGTAATTATGCCGCAGCCCTCAAACCTGCGCTTGATGCTCAAAAAGAAGGTTATGATCAATTGATTTGGACCGATGGCGTCTCGCATCAGTATATTGAAGAATCGGGTACGATGAACCTCATGTTCATAATTAATGATACGCTCATTACAGCCCCTATTGGGGATACGATTCTAAATGGCATCACGAGAGACAGTATCTTGACCATCGCCAAAGATCAAGGCATGAAGGTAGAAGAGCGTCCCATTACGGTAGCTGAAATTATTCAATCCATCGAACAAGGGCGATTACAAGAAGCATTTGGTGTGGGTACTGCAGCCACCGTGGCTCCCATCAAAATCATCGGCTATAATGGGATTGATTATGAATTAACTGATGTCAAATCCAGGAAATATTCTCTTGGATTTTTAGACGCCTTGGATAAAATAAAATCTGGCGTTATTGAAGATAAATTTGGATGGATTTATAAAGTCTAAATCGAATAATACTCATTATATACTAAAAAAAATCGCTAATAAGCCCAATTTTAATTCTTGATTTATTCTTTTCACCAGAGCCAATCATTTACAATAAAAGATTGGGTTAATATAAAGATGTGATTTTTAAAGATTCATTAGGCTTCAACTAAAAAAACACTGAGATTCATGACCCATTCAATAAATAGTAGGGTAATCATCCAGGCGTAGACTTTTTTTTAAAAAAAATCAAGGAGTTAAATTCATCTAGCCTTTTATTCCTTAATGAATTTAGTGGTGACAGACTCAAGCAAAGGACCTTCTATTTTAACGATATATATTCCTTTTTTCAATTGACTGATATCTATCTTTTGTTCTTTTGAACTCAGTACTTTCTCTCCCAAAACAGAATATATCCAAACTTCTTTTAATCCAGCATATTTTATATTAATGATATGCTGTGCCGGGTTAGGATAAATGTTATTTTCATTGATCTGAATGTTCAAAATAGCGGTCTCAACAATATCCGTTAAATATATATTGAATATGCCGATAGTGGATAAGGAACCATCTGAAACTTCTATTTCTAAAGTATATGCTGACTGAATTTCATAACTTAGTGCCTCACTATCTGAAACTGTTAATATTCCTGTTATGCTGTCCAAGCTAAATGCATTATGGTCATTACCATTTAGGATTGAGTAAGTAAGTATATCCTCTGTATCCAAAGCATCCACATAACCTATCAATGTTCCGTAGGGACTATGCTCTTCAATACTAAAGTTAGCTGAAGTAATATTGGGAGCAGTATTAGGAATATAGTGAGCCTCAATATGTAAATTCTGATTTAAAACAAGGTTAAGGTTTTTTTCATAACTGGCAATATCTCCAGACCAATGGGAGAAAACAAAACCATTCTTCCTTCTTGCGCTGATTTTGAGAACTATGCCACTTAGATAAGTACCAGTAAAAGAAGAGTTTTCATCATTGACCGAAATGCCATTGACTTCAATCCATCCATGGTCTAGTTCGTCTAGATCTAAAGTGACCTGAAGTCTGGTTTCACTATCCATTACATTTTGAAAATTATCTAGTTCATAATTGAATCTAACTTCAGCAAACTGCTTAAGGTCATTTACATGCTCATACCATTCACTTGCCGATTGACCCCATCTTTCTTTGTGATCTGAAATTTCAAGAGATATTTTATCTGCCAAACTATCTATATATTGAACCATTCGAGATGGATGAAAAGTAGTATTCATGTGTGTCAAATATTTAGCGGAAAAATCGTTTCTAAATGCTTGATTAGACCAAAGACTTTTAAAAATAATGACATGTTTGTCTTCAAGCTTTGTTGGATTTTGGTAGTTAACGTAATCATAATCCATTCCTAGCATTCGGGAAACAAAATCAAAGGCTTCAAATCCCCCTAATGTCATAGATGCATCCGTATCAGCCAGTATCCAGTTCCAAGAAATCTCATGAGATTTATTCCAATACCTTATGTTTGATTGAGGCCAATCATAATTGCCCAAATACAACTGGGTGATATAGTAATTTATATAATGTTCAATGTCAATTAATTGACTAACATATTGATAATTTAAAGAGTTTGAAAGATCGTTCGTTTCGATATATGTTTTTAGTTCTAAAAATTCATCATTCTTGCCAAATTGTGGGGTATAATAATTTTCTATAAGATTGATGTTTTCAGAATCTATATTCCTATTAGTTGATAGATAATGAGCGTTGATTCTTTCCCTTAAATTTTGTAGCCCCCAATATTGCCCATTAATATAAACCACTACAGGTGCATAAGCTTGATGATCTAGTTTCATACGATCCTTTATTAATTGATGAACTAATGCATCATGAAACATAGTCTCCTCAAATTCACTACCAGAATTTCTTAATAAAAGATCCGTGAAAACATTTATCACTTTATCGGAAAAAACTTGATAATACAAACTATCGGTACCGAATCTTGCTCTCCATTTTAACTTAAGAGACTTCTGTGGGAATTGTCGTGAACATTGCCCAGAAATTTCAATACCAATTTCATCCTCAAATCCAATATCTCCATTTGCCTCAAAATATTGAATGTGGGATTTATGCTCCCAGTCTCTATTCCAATTCAATGAATCGGATCGGCAATTACCAGATTCCCCATTTTTCCCAGCAACATAAATACCCGTATAATCATCCCATAAGTTTTGAGGATTGGTTGAAATACTTACAATAGGTAAATCATGAGTAACATCTATTAGGTAGAGTTGAGTCTCAACAAGTCCAGGATTATAGCCCTCCTTAAATATTCTTGCCTTTAAAATAGTATTTTTATTTATCTGAATACGCTCCACATATCTTTCACTTTTTTCATCAGGATTGCTTCCATCAAGGGTATATCCAATGATCTCATCATCAGAATTACCAGCAATTTCAACTTCAATTAAACCTGAGAAAATTCCCCCATTTTTAGAGAATGATACTAGACCTTCCGAAACTGGGAGATTGGGTAAGTTTGGAGTCGGCACTTGAGCTACTGCCCAATAATCAGAACCAATGATTCGATATAAAGACTCATTAGATTTCATGCTTTCAAATATTTTCATATCTAGCACTTCACCTTGTGGATCACTGAAAATAACTTGTTCTCCGTCCTGATCTAATTTGAATGATGCATGCAAACCATACTTATCAATATCATTGTCTACCCAAATTATTAAATAACCAGAAGCTGGAATTGTACTTACCCTCTCATCATTAGGAAACTGAAATTTTGTTAATGAATCCAAATCATCAGATAAAAAATAACCTGCAAGATCGATATCCTCTGAAGTAGGGTTATACAATTCTATCCAATCACCAGTATCTCCATAAAGGTCAGAGTACACATTATTTTGCCCTGCCATAATCTCATTTAAACGTGGCTGATTTTGAGCTGATAACTTAAAGAGCAAAAAAAAGGAGAAGAGAATTAAGGTCGATTTTTTAAACACGGTTCTATTACTATTTTTAGTTGAGAAGTTGAAGACTCAGTAGACTTTTTAACTGTATCACTTGATTTAATCTTTTGAGATTAAATTTATAATCCCTTTTTTTTAGAATTTAAAATACGAGTTTTACTTATTCCTTGTTATTTGGCAAAAATAAGCTTTTTAGTGGGGGATATAATGGCTAACTCATAGCTTTTCTAAAAATTATGAGAGGGAGCAAGTAATCCAATAAAACCAAATATCTATAATCAATATTCTATTTAGCATCAATCCCTTTTAGGAAAATACGTCTCGAGTTAACAGTGGTTCTTAGATACTTTCGCACTGTTTCTAAATCAAATCGATCAGAGATAAATTCCTTTTACGTCGAGGTTTTATCTATCTTCGCAGCTTAATAAATTTTTCACTAAAAAAAGTTTTTGATCCGATGACAACTGATCAATTAAAAGACTTGAAGGCACGCATATTGGCCTTGAGGAGGTTTCTTTGACTACGATGCCAAGAAAAAAGAGCTCAAAGAATTAGAATTAGTTTCTGCACAACCTGAATTTTGGGTAGATCCCAAGGAAGCAGAAATAACCATGAAAATCATTCAAGGGAAAAAGGCCTGGACTTCAAGTTATGAAAAACTAGAAGAAAGCCTTGGGGATACTGAAACCCTATTTGAATTCATGGAGATGGGTGAAGCTACTATACCAGAAGTAGAGGAAGCCTTTCGGCATGCGTTAAAACAAACCGAAGCGCTTGAATTGAAAAAAATGCTCTCTTCAGAGGAAGATCAGCTTTCGGCCATGTTACAAATCAATCCTGGTGCGGGTGGGACCGAAAGCAATGATTGGGCGGGGATCTTAATGCGCATGTACATCATGTGGGGCGAATCCAATGGGTACAAAGTGAGAGAAGTTGATTTTCAAGCGGGTGATGTGGCGGGAGTCAAATCCGTAACCCTTGAATTTGAGGGTGCACTGGCCTATGGCTTTCTAAAATCTGAAAATGGCGTGCATCGCCTCGTCCGAATTTCTCCATTTGATAGCGGAGGTAGGCGGCATACCTCATTTGCCTCGGTTTATGTCTATCCCGTAGTGGATGACAGTATTCAAATAGAAATCAATCCCAATGATGTGGCAATGCATACCTCAAGATCAGGAGGAGCCGGAGGACAAAACGTTAATAAAGTAGAGACTAAGGTTCAACTAACGCATAAGCCTTCTGGAATTGTAGTAGTCTGTCAGGTCGATCGATCGCAGCTAGCCAATAAAGAGCGTGCTATGACCATGCTTAAATCCCAACTCTATCAGATTGAAGTAGAGAAGAAAAATGCCGAACGTGATAAAGTGGAAGCAGGTAAAATGAAGATTGATTTTGGATCTCAAATAAGAAATTATGTATTGCATCCTTATAAATTGATTAAAGATGCACGAACGGGACATGAGCGCACAGACGTGCAAAACGTTTTAGATGGTGATCTTAATGATTACATCAAGGCCTTTCTTTTAAGAGATAATAATGATTAATAATCATGTTGATCCTACTACCATAACCCCAAAGGCGAAAATTTATACCCTGAATTTTTGGCTGTTATGTGCCAGTTCTTTTTTGTTCTTTGGTTCCTTCTCCATGATTTTACCTGAGTTACCGGATTACCTTGCCAGCTTAAAGGGTCAGGAGTATTTGGGCTTGGTCGTATCATTATTTACCTTAAGTGCGGCAGTATCGCGCCCATTCAGTGGCAAATTGACTGATAAATGGGGTAGAATTCCCGTCATGTTCATCGGAGCTTCCATCAGTGGTTTAGCCGCATTGATTTACCCTCTAACTTCAACTGTTTTTGGATTCCTGAGCATCCGATTGTTACATGGCTTCAGTGCAGGCTTCAAGCCCACCGGCACCTCGGCCTATGTCGCTGATATTATTCCTGCTAAGCGCCGGGGAGAAGCCCTAGGCATCCTAAGTATGTTTGGTACGATTGGTATGGCGTCAGCTCCCATTCTCGGCTCATGGATATTTTTAGTCTACGATATCAATACACTTTTTTATTGTAGTTCCGTCTTTTCGATTGGTTCGGTCCTGATTTTATTTGGCATGAAGGAGACCCTTAAAACCAAAGAGCCTTTCAAGCTTGCCCTTCTTAAAATAGGGAAAACAGATTTATATGAACCTGCGGTCATTCCTCCGTCATTGATTATGGTGCTGACGACTTTTTCCTTTGGAACCGTAATCACCCTTTCCCCTGATTTTAGTGGTTTTTTGGGTATCCAAAATAAAGGATTATTTTTCTCATTTTTTACAGGTTCCTCACTTTTGGTTAGATTCCTAGGCGGTAAGTTGTCTGATCATTTTGGTCGTGTTTTAATTTTAAGATACAGTACAATGTGTTTATGTATCAGTATGATCATTATTGGCTTTGCCACAGATGCAACAACTTATTTTGCGGGAGCCTTTCTTTTTGGTATAGGTTATGGCCTCAATTCCCCCACCTTATTTGCTTGGGCGATAGACCTATCACCTGAAAAAAGTATAGGTAGAGGCATTTCAACTTTATTTATTTTTTTAGAAATAGGTATTGGGATGGGATCCCTTATATCGGGCAGTTTCTACCAAGGTTTTAATACACGTTTTCCTTGGCTATTTATGATTTCGGCATTCTTCTCATTTATTGCCTTTATTATTGTGTTAACTAAAAAAAGATGACTCCTAAACTATTAAAATGGCTCTATTACTTGGTGGGCATGGTTCATTTATTGGGCATTGTATTCAATAACCAAGAAGTATTAACTGCTACAAAGCCTTTTTTAATGCCTATCCTGCTCTACTATGTTTATCAATTTCAGATTAAGCAAGTGAACCTTAAAACCATCCTGCTCTGGATTTCATTGGTGTTTGCCTGGTTAGGTGATTTAGCCTTAATGCAAGCCGATGCTTATTTTTTATTGGGCGTGGGGATGTTTTTCATTGCTCAGCTTTGCTACATTTTATTGTTTTTCAAGTCGGTCGAAGAACCCATCAAATTTAAAGCCCTCCCTTTACTCCCTTATCTCCTCTCCGGTATTTTATTGTTCTACATACTTCTTCCAAAGACAGATGAACTTCTGATCCCAGTTTTCATCTACGGCATCAGTCTGATCGGCATGGCCGGTATCGCCAGACTCAGACAAGGACGCACAGCTTCCAAAAGTTACTACTACGTCTTAATAGGAACCTTACTCTTTCTTATCTCTGACACTTTATTGGCCCTTAATAAATTTGTTTGGGATATTCCCTATGCAGGGATAGGGATCATGAGTACCTATATGGCGGCACAACTTTTGATCACTGAGGGTATACTTCAGGACGAGCAATGACCAAAAATGGTCGATTACAATCAACATACCTTATTCAAAAAATTCTTTCATTTTTTCATAGAACCCTTTGTCATTCTTTGACGGGGCCGGTATAAAGTTTTTTGAGACTTTAAGGTTTTCTAAAATACTCTGCTCTTCTTTCGAAAGAGTTTTTGGCGTCCAAACATTGAGATGTATCAACTGATCTCCTCTACGGTAACCCTCAATATCTTTAATTCCCTTTCCTTTTAATCTTAAAATTTTACCACTTTGTGTTCCCGAATCAATTTTAATTTTCACTTTTCCGTCTATGGTGGGCACTTCAACCGATGAGCCCAAGGCGGCATCCAAGAACGATAAATAAAGATCATAAATCACATTATTCCCATCTCTCTTCAGCTGATCATCCTCAATTTCTTCAATGACAATCAATAAATCACCTGCTACGCCTCCCGCCACTTCATTCCCTTTACCCGACATCGATAATTGGATACCATCGGTAACTCCCGCTGGAATTTTGATAGCAATGACTTCTTCTGTTCGGTTCATACCTGAATTATCGGCTCCAGACCCTTTGCTATCTACTAGTTCACCTGCACCTCCACACGAAGGACAGGTGGCACTCGACATCATCTGTCCCAGCATCGTATTCATTACTTTACGTACTTGACCGGTTCCTTGACAAGAAGGGCAAGACTTAAAGGTGGTCGATGGATCTACCATGAGCCTATTCACTTTGATCTTTTTTTCTACTCCCTCAGCAATTTCTTGAAGGGTCAATTTGATCTTTATTCTTAAGTTAGTGCCTTTTCGTCTACGTTCACCTCTTGAGCCACCCCCTCCAAAAATACTCTCGAAAGGGCTACCACCACCACCACCAAATACATCGCCGAACTGTGAAAAGATGTCCTCCATATTCATGGATCCTCCAGAGAATCCTCCGGCACCTCGGTTACCTTGATGACCATATTGATCATAACGACTTCTTTTTTCATCATTGCCTAGGATCTCGTAAGCTTCTGCCGCTTCTTTGAACTTATCTTCAGAGGCCTTATCGTCAGGATTTTTGTCGGGATGAAATTTTATCGCAATTTTTCGATAAGACTTTTTAATCTCATCTGGAGTGGCACTTCGGCTCACTTCTAATATTTCGTAGTAATCTCGTTTGCTCATCTTAATCTTTAGATCCAGTTACAACTTTGGCAAAACGGATCACTTTCTCACCAAGAAAGTAACCAGGCTCGACAATGTCTATGATTTTACCTGCTAAACTTTTATCAGGTGCGGGTATTTGGGTGATGGCCTCATGGAAATCCTCATCAAAATCATCTCCTGAAGTCGTTTCCATTTTTTTCAACCCCTTGCTTTCAAGCGTATTTTTAAATTTGTTAAAAATCAATTCAACGCCTTCAACAGCGCCTTCCGTTCCCGCTTTCAATGCCCTATCGAAATCATCCGCAATGGGAATAAAAGCCTCCATTAATCCACTATTGGCAGTACTGATCAATTCAAGACGTTCTTTAGAAGTCCTTCTCCTGTAGTTTTCAAACTCAGAATATAATCTTAAATATTTGTCCTTGTATTCAGCTACCTCTGCAACTAAATCGATCTCTTCTGAAGCAGCAGCTGAATCCTCTTCTGAATCCTCCAAATCAATAGTAGGCTCCACTGCTTCGTTTATTTCTTTAGCTAGCTTTTCACTGTCCGTCTTCGCTTTTTTGTCTGCGCTCTTTTTCTTCTTTGTCATAGATCTATTAATGAAAGTACTTAGATCATTTGTAAGACAATTTTATTGCCAAAATGCAATATTATGACAATATGACAGATGTCTAATTTAGATACCGCCAAATGGCATCTTTTAACGCCACAAAACCTTGAGCGGTCCAACTCGAAATATATAAATGTGACACCGTTGTCAGCGTTGCCGTAATTTCAATTTTTAATTCATCATCAAGCAAATCTGACTTTGAAATTGCTAAAACTCTTTCTTTATCTAAAAGTTCTGGATTATGTTTTTCCAATTCTTTGAGCAGTATTGAATACTCCTTCAGAATGTCATCTGCATCTGCAGACACCAAAAAAAGCAAAATACTATTGCGCTCAATATGCCGCAAAAATCGAGTCCCTAATCCTTTGCCCTCTGCAGCTCCTTCAATGATTCCTGGGATATCGGCCATCACAAAAGACCGATCCTCGCGATAGGCCACTACACCTAAATTGGGAGTTAATGTCGTAAAAGGATAATCTGCTATTTCTGGCTTGGCCGCAGACATAGCTGCGAGCAAAGTAGATTTACCTGCATTTGGAAACCCGACCAATCCCACGTCGGCCAACAGCTTTAATTCAAGAATTACGGCCTTTTCAATGGCCTCTTCTCCCGGCTGCGCATACGCTGGTGCCTGGTTTGTCGCGGTTTTATAATGCGAGTTTCCTTGTCCCCCTCTTCCTCCATTAAGCAAAATTTTTGTTTCGCCATGAGCCAATATCTCTAATAATTTTTCTCCCGTCTCAGCATCCCGTGCGATCGTACCGACGGGCACCTCCAAAATAATATCACTTCCATTCGCCCCAAAGCTATTTTGAGCACCTCCATTTCCACCACCGTCTGCCCTTATGTGTTTCCTGTATTTTAAATGCAAGAGCGTCCACTGTTGGCTGTTGCCTTTTAAAATAATGTGGCCTCCGCGTCCACCATCTCCACCGTCAGGACCACCCAACGGCACATGTTTTTCGCGTCTAAAATGGACAGAACCCGCACCCCCAGCACCTGATTTACCAAAAAATTTTACATAGTCTATGAAGTTTGAAGCCAAGATTTTTTATTTAAATGCATCCAATTCATGCGTAATCAATTGAAATATAGCCGCAATTGAGCCCATTCCTTTAATACTTACATATTTATCTTGATGCTTGTAGTAATCGGCTACTGGCTTGGTTTCTTCGTTATATACTTTGATCCTATTTTCAATTTTAATATCATCTTGGTCATCTTTTCGCCCTGAAGTCTTGCCTCTTTCTCTTAAACGGATGCGCAGTTCTGAAGCTTCCACCTCAAGGGATAACATCCCCGTGATCAATAAATCATGTTTTAACAACATTTGATCCAATGCCAGGGCCTGATGGACCGTTCTTGGAAATCCGTCAAAAATAAAACCCTTGGCCGTGGATTCTGTAGCTATTCGATCTTCAACCATTTTAATAACCACAGCATCCGGAACTAAATTACCTTGGTCCATATAGCCTTGAGCCAATTTCCCCAAGTCTGTCCCTGCTCCCAGATGTTTTCTAAAGAGATCTCCCGTGGATAAATGCAAAAGTCCGTATTGCTTTACAATCAGCTCACTTTGGGTTCCTTTACCTGCTCCAGGAGGTCCGAAAAGTACAATGTTTAACATTTTAATTATAGTTTAATTAAATTATCAGTTGGTCAACTTAAAGATTTTTCATGAGGTAACTATACATCTCAATCATGGCATCAATATCTTTGAGATGCACACGTTCATCGGGTGAGTGAACATGATCTTCAGGTGCCCCAATAAAACACCAGTCTATAGGAAATGGAGACATTTGAATTTCCCTACCGTCACTAGAACCCCCACCTTCTACTTCAAGTTGATAAGGGATGCCACTTTCTGCGGCCAATTGTAATAATTTATCAAGAAATACCTTTCGAGGAATATTGCGGTCCCGTAAAGAAATGACCACACCTTTACCTGGCTGAACTCCCTCTGTCACCCAAGTAATGTCACTTACCAATGCATTTCTAATTTGAAAGCACGCTTCTAAATATTTTAGAACAAAGGGTACACTCCCACCGCCATGCTCCTCATAGGTGGTAAAGGCGATGACGCCATCTTCCAATTGCTCAGCAACTTTTAAGGCATTATAGACCCCCAAGCGATTGTCTAAATATGGGGTCTGCACATATTCTTCTGTCAACCTAAAATTTGACTTAAAAACCAAAGAAGTTCCTCTATCAATACCCCGGGGGAAATCATGGAAAAGTCGTCCCTCTTGAGCAAGTAACTTACAATCAATAGGACCTATGCTGTCTTCTCCGGTCAATTCAAATCCCAATTCGGCCTCAGGTCCGCCAATTGGCACCAGTTGATTGGCATATCTGACGGTAAATCCAATCGTATCTACATGGGCAAAAATGGCCGTTCTGGGTTTACCGAAAACTAACATAACTACATCCTGAAATTCAGACCCATACACTACCTCGGGCATCACCTTCCAACCATGCTTCTGTGTGGCGATATAATCCAACAGAAATTCCTTCATCCGAAATTCTTCTCCGGATGGCGCATGAACATTTATTAAATTTTCAAGTAATTCCAATTTTCTTAAGATACTTTTGATAGCAAAGATGAACTAGCCTAATTTAAAAACAAACAAATAGTCAAAACAGTTTGATGTTCCAGAAATGACAGAGATCATACCCTACTTCACCGTTTATGCTTCAAGTGCTATTCGTTTCTTTTTAGGGCCTGCATTGGGTATCGGATATGGTCTCGGCATGGGCCCCACTATCCTATTAACTACTGCAGGGATGATGTCAACCGTTTTTTCCATCACCTTCTTTAACCATATTATTCAGATTTTTATCCAACGCTTTTTTAGCCTAAAAAAGAATAAAAAATTTACGCCAAGAACTAGAAGATTTATTAAAATATGGAAGTATTCAGGTGTCAAAGGGGTAGCCTTTATCACTCCCATCGTACTCAGTCCGGTCATTGGGGCGCTACTCCTTAATGCCGTCGGAGCCAAGAAAAAAGAAATCATCAAATGGATGTTATTCAGTGCACTTCTTTGGGCCTCTATAGAAAGTGCTCTATTTTATTTCTTAGGAAACTCATTGGGCATACTCAACTCAATCATAGAATAGCTTAATACATTTTTACAAAATAAAAGTTGAAACCAGTTCATGATTACATATTAAATACTAAAACATCAAGTCAAATTCATTGAGTTAAAATCTTACCCAATTATCTTTGCAATATGCAATTAAAGAATGATCTGCTCATCAGGGCAGCAAAAGGTGAACTGACAGAAAGAACCCCTGTTTGGCTCATGAGACAGGCTGGGAGAATTCTGCCAGAATACAGAAGTGTACGAGCTAAACTAAGTGGATTTAAAGAATTAGTTGAAACTCCTGAATTGGCAGCAGAAGTAACCTTACAACCTGTAGATCTCTTGGGCGTAGATGCCGCTATTATTTTTTCAGATATTCTAGTCATTCCCGAAGCCATGGGATTAAGTTATGAGATGATCGAAAAAAAAGGCCCACATTTTCCCAAAACCTTAAAGTCCGAAGCAGATATCAAATCATTACATAAGGTTGAAGGTGGAGAACTTAACTATGTTTACGAGGCTATTCGCCTGGTTAAAAAAGAACTCAATGGCCGTGTTCCTCTTATTGGTTTTGCTGGGGCACCCTGGACCATTTTATGCTATATGATAGAAGGAGGAGGAAGTAAAACGTTTTCCAATGCACGGAAATTTCTCATCCAAGAACCCAAATTAGCGCATACCGTCTTGAGTATGATTACCGATAGTACCATTAAATACCTGCACAATCAAGTACTCGCAGGAGCTGATCTCATACAAGTTTTCGATTCTTGGGCAGGTATACTTTCACCGGATCAATACAGAGAATTCTCTATGCCTTATATCGAAAAGATTTCAAAGTCCATTCTTGACGTACCGGTCACTGTATTTGCCAAAGGTGCCTATTTTGCCTTGAAAGAAATGAGTAATCTCTCCTGTAATACCATCGGCTTAGATTGGAATATGGACGTCAATGAAGCCAGGGTATTGCTTAAAGGCAAGACATTGCAGGGCAATTTAGACCCCTGTGTATTGTATGGTGATCGGGACTCCATTGAACTTGAAACAAAGAAAATGCTCGAGAAGTTTAAAGGCCATCCCCATATTGCCAATTTAGGTCATGGCGTTTATCCAGATACCCATCCAGATCACGTTAAAATTTTCATTGAAGCCGTAAAAGCTTTTAAGGCTTAAGAAAAGGTTCAAATAGTGGCTGAGCAAGGGCTTCCTCAAGAAGCTGTTCGGCATCTATGGGAACCACGCCTGGGTACTCACAAACAATGCCTCCCCCCAAATTGGCCAACTCAGACCAAAATGCCAAGGGCAAATCAAGAGCAAGGCCTAATGCCGCTATAGAAATCACCGTATCTCCAGCACCAGAGACGTCAGCAATCGATCTCACATGAGCTGGATGACCAACAAATTGCTTGCCTTTGCTCGCAAAAACACCATGCTCTGATAGGGTTATTAAATAATTTTGACAGCCTAGTTGCTTGTCTAAAAGACCAATCGCTTCATATATGGTACTTTGCTGAGCAGGATCAATATTCACTTTTAAGCCTTCATTTAATTCCTTTAGATTCGGCTTAAATAAGCTGGCACCCTTGAAATGTAAGAAATTCCGTTTTTTAGGATCTACGGCGACTGGAATCTTAAGTCTTTGGGCCTCCTCCATTATCTCAGAGATCAGCCCTTGATCAAGACAGCCCTTGTCATAATCTTCCATGATGATGGCATGGCAATCTTTTATGATTTCTAATACGCACGTTTTGAGCAGCTTTTTATCTTTCTTATTTAAGGGATGATCCTCTTCCTCATCAATTCTGAGTAGATGATGACCTCCCGAAATGACTCTGTTTTTCCGAGTAGTCTGTCTATGGGTACTGCTCACAATTCCCTCGATTGGCAGCCCAGAGGATGCCATTAAACCTAAAAATTCATTCCCTGGCGCATCTTCCCCTATGACCGAACATAAAATAGGGATGGCGCCCAGGGACTGAATATTTAATGCTACATTAGCTGCTCCTCCCAATCGTTGATCGCGAGATTTCACATTCAAAACAGGTACGGGAGCCTCAGGAGAAATTCTCTCAACCGCTCCATATATGTAGGCATCCAACATCACATCTCCAATCACTAAAACTTTTAGCTTTTTAAAGGCTGTAAAAATATCTGCTAACGTAGGGTCAAGCATGGGTCAGGCCAATTTTTCTAGTGCTTTGGTTATTCGAGCCAAAGCTATTTTTAAATCTTCTTCTGAAGCCGCATAGGATAACCTCAGGCAATTCGGCTCGCCAAAACCCTCTCCTGAAACCAGAGAGACGTGCGATTCTTCTAATAAATAAATACAAAGATCAGCCGCATCACGGATTCCTTTCTTACCAAAGTAACTGCTCACATCTGGAAAAAAGTAAAACGCTCCTTGTGGCAAGTTTACTTCAACGCCTGGTATATTTTTTAATAAATCATAGACCAATTGACGTCGTTGATAATAGGCATTCGCCATGGCTTTAGACGCCTCTTTTGGAGAAGTTAAGGCTGTTAAAGCCGCCCTTTGAGCAATAGAGCAATTTGCGGATGTGATTTGCCCTTGGATTTTGTTCGCTGCCTTGGCCAACCAGAGGGGTGCACCTATGTAGCCTACCCGCCATCCCGTCATCGCGAAGCCTTTGGCAAAGCCATTCACTGTAACGGTACGATCCTCCATACCTGGCAACGATCCAATACTCACGTGAGCACCTGCAAAATTAATCAATTCATAGATCTCATCGGCAATTACGATGATTTCGGGATGGGCACTTAAAACTTGGGCCATCGCTTCGAAGTCTTCTCTGGTAAAAACCGAACCGGTAGGGTTACAGGGTGATGAAAAAATAACTGCTTTGGTCTTATCTGTTATGGCCGCTTTCAGTTGAGCCGCATTGGCTTTGAAATCATCTTTGATATCCCCCTTAATAAGAACACACTTGCCCTCAGCTAATTCGACGAGTGCCGAATAACTCACCCAATAAGGCGTATATATGATGACTTCATCACCTGGATCCAATAATGCCAAAAACAAATTTGCTATAGATTGTTTGGCACCATTTGAAACTACAATTTGATCGGGTGCATAATTAAGCTCATTTTCTTTTTTAAATTTCTCACTGATCGCCTCTCTTAAATCCAAATAGCCATTGACCGGTGCATATGAAAAATACTTCCCGTCATCTATTGCCTTTTTTGCACCTTCTTGAATATGTTTAGGTGTTTTGAAATCTGGTTCCCCGAGACTCAAACTAATCACATCGAAGCCCTTCTGCTTCATCTCTCGGGCCTTGGCTGCCATGGCAAGTGTAGATGACTCGACCATGCCTTTAATTCTTTCTGAAAGTAAATCCATTTAATTTTAATAGTAAGTCACAAAAATAAGCTGAATCAATTTGAGGATGGTTAATAATCTTTTTTTTTTCAAAAATCTTACCCGATGAACCATTTAATATGGATAAAAATAGGCCCTCAGATCAAAAAAAAAGGCCTCATTAAACGAGGCCTTTTTTCTGTTATCTTTTAAAATTTTAGGTAGCACAGAACTCTTTCAACCTTCTGTTTTTACTCGGTTCTCTCAATTTCTGCAGGGCCTTTTCACGAATTTGTCTTACTCGTTCTCTCGTTAACCCCATCGCATCACCTATTTCCTCTAAAGTAAAAGGATTGTCTAAGGCAATGCCAAAACTCATCATGATAACTTCTCTTTCTCTTGCCGTAAGTGTCGACAAGGCCCGCAACGTTTCCACCTTCAGTGAATCATTGAAAACCAACTGACCATCGGTGGGTCCCGTGGTTTGATTTTCCAACACATCCAACAATGAGCCTGACTCTTCCTCTCCAAAAGGTGCATCCATAGAAGTTTGCTTAACCTCAGCACCTAATGTGTTTCTTATTTCATTGGGCTTCATGTCCAAAATATCCGCTAATTCTTCTTCCGTCGGTTCGCGTTCATATTTTTGTTCAAGCTCAGCATAGGCCCTTCTGATTTGGTTGATGGCCCCTGACTTGTTCATGGGAAGTCTTACAATTCTAGATTGCTCAGCCAGCGCCTGCATGATGGATTGCCTGATCCACCAAACCGCGTATGAAATAAATTTGAAACCCTTGGTCTCATCAAATTTTTTCGCTGCTTTAATTAATCCTAAATTCCCTTCATTGATCAAGTCATTCAGAGGTAAACTCCTGTTTTGGTATTGTTTGGCTACAGAAACTACGAATCTTAAATTTGACTTTACCAATTTTTCCAACGCCAATTGATCTCCTTCCCTAATTCTCTGAGCTAGATTAACCTCCTCATCAGGGGTAATCATGGAAACATTGCTCACCTCTGTGAAATATTTCTCAAGGGTATGACTTTCTCTTCGATTGGTTATTGATTGGGTTATCTTTAGCTGTCGCATTAACGATTAATTAGATGAAACTTTCAATGTTTTGCTTTTTGGGTTTTTAAAAGTCTTGTTCAAGTGTTCTGAGCCACAAAGCTTCAAAAGACTTAACCAAAATTGCAAACAAAGTTGGCGAATTTAATCAAAATTAATGATCTTTTCAACTTTTTCAGGGTGCTAATTCAATCAAAAAGAAATAAATAAATTGCAAATACAAAAAAATCAATAGGAAAAACCAACAGATGCCCTTTTTATTTCAAAATTTTCCCGAACAATGGATGGGTTAATGCATCTCCGGTAAAAGTTGGAGCATACCAACCATAGAGAGATGAGTGATCTACAAATCAATCCGAAACGCTTCGTTGTCGCCTTTCTTTTCCTCTCAAAAACGGGCTTCCACAGGCCATTAATGAAAATTCAGTGAAGGATAAAAACTTGATTTCCAATATCATCTCATGGATTCGGGAGCTTCTATTTAGGCTTCTTTGAGGGTCTTGAAGGCAAATATTAATCCCAACCCACTTAAAATAGTGCCAAGAATGAATGGGGCTCCAGGAAAATAAAAAATCGTATTGGCAGCGGTAAAAAAAGCAAAAACTGTCGTCATTAGAAGAGGACCTATTATGGAAGTAACACTCATCAGGCTTGTCAATCCTCCTTGTAGTTCCCCCTGTTGGTCTGAAGTTACCTTAGCGCTCATCATCGCTTGCATAGTAGGTCCAGCCAAGCCACCGAGGGCATAGGGAAACATTACGGCATAAATCATCCATCCTTGCGTAGTGAAGGCAATCAAAAGCATGCCCACCATATTGAAACCAAGGCCAACATATACCGCTTTTATCTGACCCATAAATTTAACGGCATGACGAATAATCAAACCTTGAACCAGAACAATCATTAAGCCGACAAAACCTAATGAGTATCCTACTTCAGCTTCACTCCAGCCAAATCGTTCAATAGTGAAATAGGCCCAAGTTGATTGTGTGGCATGATGGGCGATGTAGGTGAAGAATAAAGCGACGGATAACCCAATGATAAGAGGATGTCTTTTGAGCTGATTAAAAGTACCAAAAGGATTTGCTCGAGATAATTTAAAAGAACGCCTGTTTGATTTAGACAAGGATTCAGGTAAGATAAAATAACCATACAACCAATTAACTAAAGCCAGCCCTGCAGCTGCAAAAAAAGGAATTCTAGAGCCAATATCTCCCAATATCCCTCCAATGACGGGGCCAATAATAAATCCCAATCCAAAGGCTGCGCCGAGCATTCCAAAGTTTTGCGTTCTTTTTTCTGGTAATGAAATATCTGCTATGTAGGCGGATGCAGTCGTGAAACTAGCCCCCCCAATACCTGCAATGAGTCGAGCTAAAAACAGCCACCAAAGCGTACTTGAAAAAGCTACCAAAAGATAATCTAAGCCTAAGCCGAACAAAGAAATCAAGAGAATAGGTCTCCGACCAAATTGATCACTCAGCCCTCCTAATATGGGAGCAAAGATGAATTGCATAAATGCATAAATGAACATCAATAAACCCCCATAACGAGAAGCTTGGCTGATATCTTCCCCGCTTAACTCCATGATTAATTTGGGAATCACCGGTATGATAATTCCCAATCCAATCACATCAATAAGGACTGTGATAAAAATAAAGCCTAGCGCAGCCTTTTGATTTTTCATAGGATAAATTTGAGGCAAAAGTAGCTTAAAACTGTTTGAAAATGTAAATAGGTGACTTTCTTAGTTGGATAAAAAAAATCCTTTTTACCTTAAAATTGAATCCGATTAGTAAGATAAATAAACCTGAAAATATGTAACAAAGCGGCCAAAGTCAAGGCCCCTGATAAGGCATACCAAATACCCGAAAGGCCCATCTCAAAATGAAAAGCCAAGAGATAACTAGCCGGAATGGCACATATCCAATAGACAAAAAAAGTGACAAAAGCGGGTACTTTAACATCTGTCAAACCTCTTAAGATGCCTAAACCCACCGCTTGTAAACCATCCGATATTTGGAAGCCTGCCGCGATTAACAACAGCCCTAAGGCAATTTTTTGCACCGCTTCGTCATCAATATATAGTTGAATCAACCAATGTCTTGCTATGATAATGAATATCGCCGCTAAAAACATAAAAACAGCTACCAAGGCCAGGCATGAAAATCCTGCCAATTTTAAATTTTTTAGATCCTTTTTTCCCATTTGATTTGCAATCCTAATAGCTGCAGCTGCGCCCAATCCCGATGCAGCCATATAAGTTACTGCAACCATATTCAAAGCGATTTGATGTGCTGCTAAAGCAGCTGCGCTGATCCAACCTGCCATAATTCCTGCCATTGAAAATGCCCCTATTTCAAATACATACTGTAAACCAGAAGGTACTCCAATTCTTAGCAAACGCTTGATCACTTTCAAATCAAAATATCCACTTAAACCACGCCACATATCTCGGGTCAATACCATCATTAAAATCACCATAACACATCGAGAAATCAAAGTAGCGTAACCTGCTCCATTGAGCCCCATTTCAGAAAACCCCCAGTGACCATAGATAAAGGCGTAATTCAGCAAAACATTTAATACATTGGCCAAAACAGAAACAATCATTGGACTTAAAGTATTGCTGTGGCCTTCCGAAAATTGTCTAAACGTCTGAAAAATCATCAGAGGAATCAATGACATTGAAATAATTTTTAAATAAAAAGTGGCCGCCCGAGTCACTGACGGTTCCTGGCCAAAAAAAGATAAATAAGGCGTTAACATTAAAGCAATTAAGCACATTGTCAAAGCTAAGAGGGTGTTGAGAAGAATACTATTTTGCAAAAAAACCAAACGCCCTTTTTTATCTGCTGGCTGAGTGGCCGCAACTAATGGAGTAATGGCATAACTGACTCCCAACCCAAATAGCATAAACACGTGATAAATTGCCGTTGCAAAAGTAGCCCCCGCTAGAGGGATCACCCCCACTTTACCCACCATAACTGTATCGGCAACAGAGACCATGATATGTCCCAGCTGTCCAATAATGACGGGAGTTGCTAAAACTATGTTTTTTCGAAAATGATTCTTAATCGTCATGATTCTTTTGGCCTCAAGATGGCGAAAATAGGTAATTGCGATCAGAAACCGATCACGAATTTTACTTATTGAAAGAAGGTGTCATTGATCCTTTCAAACAAGACATGCTCCAAAATACTTGAACTTAAAATGAATACGTTCGGGCCAACTTAAACAGGCCTATCAGACTTAAACTATCTGTTATAGAACCATCCAAACACATCTCTACAGCTTTTATTAAGGGTAGTTTTTTTATCGTTAAGTCTTCAGATTCATCAAATTGGGTAGCACCAAAAGTAAGTTCTTTAGCCAGATAGATATAGCCTACTTCATCAGATACCGAATTCGATAGATGTACTTTTGACAACCTTTGCCAAAGGGCAGCCGTAATCCCAGTTTCTTCTAGGAGTTCTCTTTTTGCGGAACCTAACGCATCTTCATCTAAATGGCCTCCACCCATCGGAATTTCCCAAGAATATGCATTCAAAGGATAACGCCATTGACCTACCAAGTAAGTGTTCAAATCATTATCCAGCGGTATGATCCCCATGGCCGCATGCTTAAAATGAATTCTTCCATATTCACTTTCACCTCCTCTAGGATTGATCACTTGTTCATCATGCAGCACAATCCAAGGATTTTCAAATACTTTCACACTATTTTTTGTAATCCAAAGACCCATCATAAATTAATTTAAAGCCGTAAGTATAGGTTCCAAAAATAGGTCTCACAATATTCAGAAAAAAACATGCCTTCAAAATCCACATCAGTAGCTGGTCTGTTAAAGCTAAAGCCTTCGTTTCAAAATATTTTAGTCATGCCATTTTGTATGATGACATCAAATATTAAATCCATTACGTCCTCTTGGCATTTCGCCAGTAATACAAGCTATTTCTACACAGTTGTTATTTCTTTGGTAATGTTTAAAATGGATTTTTTTAAGTTTAAAATGTGCGATAAATTAAACAAAACCCTAATTCATTAAATAAACACTAGATTTACTCTATTAAAAATCAACTCAATAAACCTTTTGAACTATTGTTATTTCGGTTTTGTTATTTTATTGTTTTATTTTAAGAAAATAATTTGTTCTAGGCCTTCTACAAATTCATTTAAAATCAGTGCACCTTAAAACAATAATTTTAAAAAAAACTATGACTCAAATTAAAATTACCATATCCCAATGAAAAAATATTTTTTAATTTTTAGCATAAGTTTATCATGCATTTTATTGTACAAACACTTTAAAGAAAGTCCCGAAATAAGTTCCACTCAAAATTCCTTCAACCCTCATTATGAGGTACAAGCATTAATAAAGAAGGAGAAAAAAGAAAAAAAGGAGCGCATGCGGATGGGCTATCCCAATAAGCATGCGGAAATACAAAGAACCATCAGAACGGCATATGGACAAGAGAGCCCCACCTATGAGGGTGATTATAAGTTAAGGGCATTTCAAGAATTAAAAATCAAAAATCAAAATGCACGCAGCGAAGATGCTCATGAATTTATTGAGCGGGGTCCAGGGAATATAGCCGGTCGCACCAGAGCCTTCTTTATTGATGCCTCCGACGCTTCTCAAAACACTTGGTTTGTGGGTGCTGCAACGGGAGGTATTTGGAAAACAACTAATGGAGGTGCTTCTTGGGAAACTTCCTCTATTGGACTTCCCAATCTCGGTACAAATGCGTTGGTGCAAGCTGTCTCAAATCCAGACATTATGTATGCTGGGACTGGTGAGCAAAGTACGGGAGACCAAAACGGGTCGGGACTCTTCAAATCTACTGATCATGGACAAAACTGGTCTCAAATCATCGATCCAAAAAACATCTCCGCTTTACAAATGATCGGAAGGATCATTGTAAACCCCGCCAATGAAAATGAAGTTGTGGTTATTGGTAGCTCTAGCCAATGGTCTTTAAGCACCCCAACCTCTGGAATTTATAAATCAACTGATGGGGGCACTTCTTGGGAAGCCTCATTACTCTTTAATAACGGTTTTATTGGTGATATGGTGATCAGTACGCCAAATGAATGGGATACACAATATGCGTCCATTAAAGGAGCAGGTGTCTACAAATCTACAGATGGTGGAGATATTTGGAGATTGAAAAGCTCAGGTATTTCTAGCTTGGGCAGGATCGAACTCGCCGTCTCACCTGTTGATCCCAACATTATCTGGGCTTCAGAAGCATCTGGACAATTGTATCTTTCAAAAGATGGGGCAGAGACCTGGACCTTCATGGGCGAAGATAACGGAACGGACAACTTCGATTTTCTAGTTCAAGGTTGGTACGACAATGCCATCATGGCCCATCCATTTAATAAAAATAAAGTATACGTGGCGGGTGTGAATATATGGGAATTTACAGCTACTGACGTTAAAAAAATTAATAAGGTCTTTGATATTGAAAATAGCGGTACGGAAGCCTTCATGGAATTTATTAATTTTTCAGGAAGTTATATGGGGGGTATTCTGGAAATCGGGGAAGTAGGCTACGCAAATGCCGTCAAAGTAGAAGTACGCTTTGGACAAGGCACCCAAAAGGGACACAGGTTCAGCGTAGGGGGTGCAGGAGCGGGTGTGCCTGATGCCAATTATCAATACGAAGATTATGTAGAGGTCCCCTTTCAGGTTTGGGATGTAGATAACGACCGCCAACTCATGGTCTCTTTCAGAGACCAGCAAGAAGACGGTATGTGGAATTTGATTCCTTCAAATACTGATGGAGAAAGTGAATCGCATTCCCGGGAATACTTGTTTATTCATCTTATTGATTATGCTGAAACAGCTGATGAAAATATTGCTTCAGATGGAGGACAAACCTATGAGCAAATGTATTTCATGTGGCCAGTAGGCCTCTATGGAAATGATTTTGATCCCGCAACCCTCCCTAGCTCTCAGATTAGCATGGGACTTTTCGACAGAGAAACTACCATCAGGGAAACCTTCAATATTTCAGATGCTTATGGACAATATGATGGAAATAATTCTAATGCTCAATATCTACCTAGGTCAGAAGATGGCATTCACCCAGATCATCATGGTTTGCATGCGCTGAATATCAATTTGATTGATTCAACATTCAATCTTTTAAGTACCAATGATGGAGGTCTTTATTTATCCAAATCATCTAAGCAACCCGGTCATCAGGATATGGACTTTGAGTTTGTTAGCAGTGGCTATAATTCAACGCAATTCTATAGTGCTGACAAAATGCCCGGTGAAAACAGATATATTGGAGGTATGCAAGATAATGGCACTTATTTAACACCCCAAGGAGAAACTTCTAATGCGAGCACAGCTTTTGACTTTGCCATTGGTGGCGATGGATTTGAAGTGTTGTGGAACAATCGTGATCCTCAAAAAGTCATTGGCTCAATATACTACAACGGTTTCTCTGTTTCATCTGATGGCGGAGTCAGCTGGAAAACTGCACAAGATGGAATCATAGCACAAGATGGCCCTTTTTTATCCCGCTTGGCCAATTCAAGGTCTTATCCAGATCGTGTTTATGCAATCAGCCAAAATGGTATTTATATATCCAACAATTTTGGAGAAAATTGGAGTTTATCATCCATTACATCCGATGCTTGGGTTTTCAGTAATTATACCGATGTAGAAGTTTCGGCAGCAGATGCCAAAATTATTTGGGCCGGTGGCTATATGAGCGAAGATTCTAGACTCTTTATATCTACGGATAAAGGACTGACTTTCACACCTACGGAAACTTACTCAGATTACCCAAACATGGGACCCGTCACTGCTATAGGGAGCCATCCCAGTGACCCTAATACAGCTTTTGCGATTTTCTCATTGGATGGTTTACCAAAAATTCTCAAGACCGAAGACTTAGGACAAACCTGGCTAGATATATCTGGATTCGATCCTGCAACAGGCTTTAGTGATCGGGGATTCCCAAATGTAGCCTCACATAGCTTTCTTTGTTTTCCCAATAATCCAGATCATATCTGGGTAGGTACTGAAATCGGAATCATTGAAACCCTAAATGGAGGAGATTCTTGGGCATTGCTCAATTCAAATATGCCCATGGTAAATATCTTCGATATGAAAATCCAAGATGATCAAGTCATCCTAGCTACCTACGGAAGGGGTATTTGGTCAGTAACCATTCCTGAAATTGAACAAGAAATTCTTTTTGCACCTAATATAGAACAAGTGAGTATCAACCCTGAAGGGTTGACGACCATTGCCTTATCCTATTCAAACCTTTTTGATTCTACCCAAGTAATGGTTGATGACAATGTCATTCATTCTGTGGGGACACAAGACCTCGGAGCAGTCAGCCTCACCTTAGATAACTTAAGCTTAAATGGGATGGAATCCATCAAGACCCTGGCTTACAAAGATGGAAAGAGTTACGAATCTTTAGAATCACAAGTCTTATTATTCGAAGTTTTCGATGTTCAAACCAGCTACAGTACTGATTTTTCAGTTGCACTTGACCAACTCGCCTTTTATGGATTTAAAACGGGTTACGAAAGTGGGTTTTCAAACATAGCTTTGCATACTACTCATCCACACCCATCATCAATAGAACTCATCTCCATCTTAAAAACACCTATTCAAATTAATGAAACAGATGCAATCCTTAAATTCGAAGAAATTGTCATTGTGGAAACAGGTGAAGCAGGGACCAGTTTTGGTGATGAAGAATTTTGGGATTATGTCATTGTGGAGGGTTCCACTGATGGCCTTAATTGGATCCCTTTTCTCGATGGTTATGATTCCGATGCTTATCCAGAGTGGAATTCAGCTTACAACAGTGGCAGCGATGGCAGCCCTAGCTTATATAAAACAAGGACCATTGATATGCTGGAAACCTTCAATCCAAATGATGTAGTGTTGATTCGCTTCCGGCTCTTCGCTGATCCAGCCGTCACGGGTTGGGGGTGGGCCATCGATGATTTGGCCATTCAAGAAGAGCCCCTAGCGGTATATGAAAGTCAAAATAATGACTTCAGTATCTATCCAAATCCAATGGCCTCCTCGGCACAAATTGAACTTAGATTGGACAAAAAAGCATCAGTGAACGTTTTAGACTTGCAAGGTAAGCTCGTACGATCGTACCTTGTAGCTGCCGGAACGTCACAAATCTTATTTGAAAGAGGTGATTTGCAGTCTGGTATTTATGTGGTCTCCATCGAAGCTCAAGGCTTTCATGAAATGAAAAAAATACTCATTCAATAATGAATAGGTAGGTGCAATGCTCAATTCATATTTTGATGTAAACAAAACTGAAGCGGGCTGTGACGAGGTGGGAAGAGGATGCTTGGCGGGACCTGTTGTCGCGGCAGCGGTCATCTTACCCAAACATTTCAAACATGATTTTCTAAATGACTCTAAGAAACTTAGCGTTTCCCAGCGTGAATTACTTAAAATAGAAATAGAAAATGTAGCGTTAGCTTATGGTATTGGGGTAGTTTCTCCTCAAGAAATTGATGAAATCAATATCCTCAATGCTTCATTTTTAGCTATGCACAGAGCCATTGATCAGTTAAAAATCAAACCCGAACTCCTTCTCATCGATGGTAATAGGTATACCCCTCACTGTTCTATTCCTCATCAATGTATCATAAAAGGTGATTCGAAATTCCTTTCAATAGCCGCTGCTTCAGTACTCGCTAAAACGTATCGCGATCAACTCATGCGAGATTTAGCAAAAGAATATCCTCATTACGGTTGGGAAACTAACGTGGGCTATCCTACCATCGCCCATCGACAGGGGATCCGCAAACAAGGTATTACACCCTACCATAGAAAAACATTTCAACTTCTACCTAAATAATCACAAGGTCTATTTAATTTAGCCTTTATGTCAATCACCCATCTTGTTTCCTGGAACGTTAATGGCATTCGTGCTATTATGAAAAAAGATTTCCTTAAAGATCTGAAGGTATTAAACCCAGATGTGTTGTGTCTGCAAGAAATTAAAGCTCAACCCGAAGATGCTCAAAAAGCATTTTCGGTAATAGAAGGTTATCATATATATACCAACTCCTCCAAAGCAAGAAAAGGATATTCTGGAACAGCCATTTTATCCAAAGAAAAACCGTTAAATATAAGCTTTGATATGGGAGTGGAAGAACATGATCAAGAAGGCCGTGTGATTACCGCAGAGTTTGCCTCTTATTTTTTAGTTACCGTTTATACACCCAATTCAGGAGAAGGTTTAAAAAGATTAGATTACAGGACGACGTGGGACATTGCATTTAAAGCATACATTTTAAGTTTAGAGCAAACAAAACCTGTAGTTATTTGCGGGGATCTCAATGTAGCCAACAAGGAAATTGACATTGCACGGCCTAAACCCAATTACAATGTATCGAGTGGATATACTCAAAAAGAAATTGACGGTTTAGAAAGCTTATTAAGTGCGGGATATTTAGATACCTTTAGGAAGTATTATCCCGAGGAGATTAAATACAGCTGGTGGAATTACCGATTTCAATCAAGAACAAGAAATGTAGGTTGGAGAATAGACTATTTCCTGGTCTCGAATGCCCTTGAAGGACAACTTGATAATGCTTTAATTTACCATGAAGTAATGGGTTCCGATCACTGCCCAGTAGGGCTTAAAATTACTATCTAAACTAGATCTATGGAAAATACTTGTATCCCATTACATCATGTCCACGAAGCACTTGGAGCTAGAATCATTCCCTTTGGTGGGTTCGAAATGCCGGTAAGATACAGCTCGGATAAAGAAGAACATTTAGCAGTAAGAAATGGCGTAGGTGTTTTTGATGTCTCTCATATGGGCGAATTTCTTATTGAAGGGCCTCATGCCCTAGCCCTGATTCAAAAAGTAACGAGTAACGACGCAGCTAAACTTATAGATGGTCAAGCGCAGTATTCATGTCTACCCAATCATGAGGGAGGTATCGTAGATGATTTGATTGTTTACAGGTTCAATACAGAAAAATATTTATTGGTCGTCAACGCTTCTAATATTGAAAAGGATTGGCTTTGGGTTTCAGCCAACAACGACATGAAGGCCTCTTTATCCAATGTCTCAAAAGATTATTGCCTCTTTGCAGTACAGGGACCCAAAGCTTTAGACGTATTGCAATCCATCACAGAAGTTGATTTAGCCGCGATCAAGTTTTATCATTTCCATGAAGGCACCCTAGCCGGTATAGATGGGATCATCATCTCAGCTACAGGTTATACAGGCGCAGGTGGATTCGAATTGTATGTTAAAAATGAACAAGCAGAATCTTTATGGAATCAAATATTTCAGGCTGGAACTGAATACGATATCAAGCCTATAGGTTTGGGTGCGCGAGATACCTTGAGACTAGAGATGGGATATTGCTTATATGGCAATGATATCGACGATAAGACTTCTCCTCTTGAAGGAGGTCTGGGATGGATTACAAAGTTTTCAAAATCCTTTATCAATTCGGCAGCGCTCGCCTTACAGAAAGAAAAAGGAGTTCAGAAAAAATTAATTGCATTTGAAATTAAAGGGAAAGGCATCCCAAGGCATGATTATCCCATTATGAATTTAGAAGGTGTCATCATTGGTAAGGTCACTTCGGGAACCATGAGCCCATCCTTAAATAAAGGTATTGGCATGGGTTATGTCCCCATCGGCGACCATCAAATAGGGACAGAAATTCTCATCGAAATTCGCCATAAAAAAGTACCCGCTATCATTTGTAAGACTCCATTTTTATAAGCTCATGGCCTTAACTATAGAGGTTTGTCTCACGCCTAAGTTAATCAATCAACACCTTCTCGAAGGGAAAATTGCCGTTGTGGTGGATGTATTTCGGGCAACTTCCTGCATGATCACCGCTTTGTCAGAAAATGTCACTGCTATTTATCCTGTGAGTACCGTGGAGGCATGCTTAAAGTTAGGAACTCAGGGGATGCTCACTGCGGGAGAACGTGGAGGTATCAAAATCAAAGGGTTTGACCTAGGTAATTCGCCTTTTGACTACATGGGCAAAGTCTCTGGAAAAAAGGTGGCTGTATCTACAACCAACGGTACAATGGCTATAGAAAAATCAAAAAATGCAGAACAGGTGATCATTGGCTCATTTTTGAACATTACAGCTACGCTGAACTATTTAATCGATCAAAACTTACCTGTCGTCATTCATTGCGCTGGTTGGAAGGAAGCGCCCAATATAGAAGACACCTTGTACGCTGGCGCCTTAACGCATCAACTGATCGGTCATGATTTTCTCGCTGAGAATGATGCGGCTAAAATGGCTTTAGATTTTTATCTCCAAAATAAGAATTCCTTACTGAAAATAGCATTAAAATCTGACCATGCCGAGCGACTTAAAAAATTTGGAATAACTAAAGATCTTGATTTTTGTCTTCAAGTAGATAAGTATCCCCACCTCAATGGTAGATTGATGGGTTCAAAAATTGTTAAAATCTAGTCCGCCTGCCCAATTCCATTTTAGACAATTCAAGATCCAACGCTTTGGTCGAAATCTGTAACTCCCGTAAGGAATAAATCAAAGAAGCCAATAATAAGATCAAAGAAAAACCGAACAAATAGCTGCCAAAATCAAGCTGACCATAAAAGATAAAAATCATACTTAATACACAAAAGAAAAAACTCAGAACCCCCAAAATTTGCATATCTCGAATCAGCGTCAATCTTCTTCTTAAATTTTTAATTTGACCCATAATGAGGACTTTATCGTCGTGCTCCAAATATTTTTTATGTAATTCTCGTATGATTTGGGCAATCACCAAAAACCGATTGGTGTAGGCCAGCAATAACAAAGAAATCGCTGGGAAAAGTAAGGCAGGTATATTGATTGAGATGACCATCTATTTCAATTTAGGATTGTTCTTATGACGCAGGTGATCTCTGAGATCCTTCTTTTTAAAGTTGTTTTCTAATGCTTCTGTCAAATCAATACCTGTCTGATTGGCCAAGCACATCAAAACCCATAAAATATCCGCCATTTCATCGGCCATATCATAGACTTCATCTGATTTTTTAAAGGACTGATCACCATATTTTCTCGCTATAATACGCGCCAATTCCCCAACCTCCTCAGACAATATAACCATATTGGTTAGTTCACTGAAATAGCGTACTCCTGTGGTATTGATCCATGCATCCACTTTTTCCTGGGCTTCTTTGATTTCCATTAGGTCACGGTCATTTAAGGTTTATAAAATATTAAGGATTTGCTCTTTAATTTTCTCTAACTCCTCCTTCATCCCCACCACTGATCTTTGAATACCTGCATCATTGGCCTTGGAGCCTATGGTATTAATTTCTCGCCCCAATTCTTGGCATAGAAATCCTAATTTTTTCCCGCTTGCACCTTTATCATCACTGATTACATCAATAAAATAATCTAAATGACTGCCCAGTCGTATTTTTTCTTCTGTGAGGTCTAACTTTTCAATATAGTAGATCAATTCTTGTTCGAATCTATTTTCATCTACTTTAACCCGCTGCTTGATTTCTTCTAACGATTGATGAATTCGACTTTTTAAATTTTCTATTCTTCCTGGGTCTAGTTCTTCCACCTCACTAAGTCCGTTTCTGATTTTTTGATGAGAAGCGACCAAAGCTTCTTGTAGATTTGCTCCTTCCTGAAGTCTGAATTGATTGCAGTCAGCTACTCCCTCCAAAAGCACTTCTTTGAAGACTTCAAAAGAAATGTTTTCTTCTGGATTCTCTTCGTGTAAAATGACATTGGGCATGTTCATGGCCATCTTAAATAAGGCCACTTTTCCTGATGCTCCCATATCTCCAGACAATTGCTCTAGACGCTTATAATAGGCGTCGAACAGTTCCTGATTGATCTGAATCGGTGGTTGCTCGAAATTTTTAAGCTCAAAATGAACCCCCAAATTGATTTTACCTCGACCCAATTCTTTTTCGAGAAGTGCCTTTATTTCCATTTCCCATTTTAAAAATGCTCGAGGTAATCGAAAGGAGGCATCAAAAAACTTACTGTTGAGCGTCTTGATCTCAACTTTTAAAGAATACTTCTCGGTAATTTTTTCAGCGGAACCAAAACCCGTCATGGATGTAATCATAGCACAATGTTAAAAGTCTAAGCCTAATGAAAGGGTGAATTTTGCAGATTTTATCTCAAAATCCTCCACAGGCCTGGCGTAATCAAGTTTGAGATAATAACCCAATAATGCCGTTCTGAGTCCAAAACCATAGCTTGCCAGCCACGGGCTGGCATAGTTCGCCACATTAGCTTTAAAAGGAGTCTCTTCGTACTCAATAAAAATAATACTATTTTTTCGTGTGATAGGGATTTTTCCATCCCAAGCGGAGCCAATATCCATAAAAGCCACCAACATGAAATTCCTCAAAAAAGTAGACTTTACAGGAAATCTTGACAAATATTGAAATACTGGAAATTTCAATTCCATATTTATCAACAGAGCAGCAGTACCATATTTCTCATTCAAATCATAGCCCCGCATGTGGTTTACAAATTCTGTGAAAAGCAAATTACTATTATCGATTTCGTTAGCTACGGTCAAAGGATCCCCTCCAGAATGTTCTTTAGTCCGGGCTAATACCCAATTAGGCACGCCTCCTAAGAGAAATTTTTGTGGATTAGGACCAAATGATTTTCCCATATAAATACGGGTAGCCAATGTCAGTTCATTATGGATTTTTTGATAATGCCTCAAGTCAAACCTAAACACATTAAATGATTGATTTTTAGAAAATGATTGATTGTAATGAAACTCTACTAGGGCTCTCGTCCCTTGTAAAATATTGAACCCTCTTTCCTCTGTATTATCAAAAACACCTTTTAATTTAAAGCCTGTATACAAAATGCGACTGTCCTTAGCATAATCAGCAGCATTGGTATTTACACTTTCATATTGTAGATTATTGAAACTGGTTTGCTGAAAAAAGGGATTCAACTCAAGTCTGAATTTATTGGTCAAGGGGACCGCTGCTCCCACAATCAATCCATTTAACTTGTAGGACTGTCTCAAAAAATTTTCTGCATCATTTTCAAGATAGATGGATTGTCGAATCAAACGTACTTTAAAGTCCATCCAGTATTTCAAATACTTATACTCCGCAAAAAAATCGCCTTGATCAAAACTTCTCGTCACCATACCCCCTGCATTGATTACATGATTTCCCAGAATGTCTGACACCTGTATTTCTGCTGAAAAACCAAACCCTCTGAGTGGGTCTAAGACAAAATCATTGATGAGGTTATTTGAACTGAACCTAGGTTTATATACCCGAGGTCCCCATACCTCATTTTCAATGGTTAAACGTTGATAGTTTTTAAAAAAAGAATCTATTTTTAACCCATTATTTGGTTTTCCTTTGACTTCCCTTTCGCCAAAATTATAGTTTTCGGTATCTATATAATCGGTATTCTCAGAAAGGTTAGGTTCATCGAAAACAAACCCTTCTGGGCCTATTACCGGCACATTCACTTTCTTGGAGGTGCTGTCCAAATCCAATGACTTTTCTTGGGCTTGATTCAATAGACTATCTGCCTTCGCATTGCGTACCGCCTTTTCTCTTTTTAATTTTTCCATCTTTCTCCGATCAAGAACCTCGGCAATATATTGACCCTGTCTGATTTTTTGACGGTTCGTCTCAGTGGTGAATTTTGAAGACTCAATATCTATATTAGGATAATAATAAATATGATCCTCTCCTTCGTTATAAGCTATAAAAACCATCCCATTATCATTACTGAAATGCAAATCAAAATCTTTTAGGCTGCTATTAAAATTGGTTACTTGGGTTTGAATACCCTGAGTCATTTCATATTTAAATACATTAGTAATGCCCCTTTGATCACTTAAAAAATATAATTCCGATTGATTTTTAAATATGGGTTTCGTATCTCGAGTGTTCGTGTTGGTCATTCTGAAATATTGCTGGGTTGTTGTATCTATATCATATAAAAATAAATTAAAATGATCATTTAAATATTTGATACTTGTATCCGAAATATTTAACGCGTCCGAGGGACGGTTGGAACTAAAAACAATGGCCGCAGTACCGGGTATGAAGGTTGGGTCAATGTCATCAAAAATATCAGAAGTAATTCGGCGAACTGAATTTCTCAATACACTGACAAGAAAGAGATCACTTTTTCCATCCGTATCTCCGCTTATAATGGCCAATCTCCCATTCTGATTCAAAGAAAAACTTTTGATTTGGTTGAACCTTGTGAGGGGTTTTTCATTAAGAAGACCCGTTTCAATATGATAACTCGCTAGGTATAGAAATCCCCGTTTAAAATAAATAATTCCCAATATATTATCTCCAGCAAAATCTAATAGGGGAAGATCTTGATCCATATGGTCTGCCTCCACTTGATACCCTCCTTGAAGGATTCGCGTTTCATTGCCTGTATCCCTATCTCTCAGATAAACAGAAATTTTACCATATAAATTTTCAGTATAGGCAATGTATTTGCCTGATTCACTGACTGCCACATCGTTAAAATATAGGTTTTCTTTTTTATTTGTGGCAATGATTTTTTCTTTAATTAAAGGCTCATAATTGGTATCAATTTGATCTTTTCCAAAGGCATAATAATTTTTCCAATTTTTAGAAAATTGCTTATAACTAATTCCTAGCGTATTGCTTATGCTCACATCCTCTTTGTGCATAATTCTGGTTAAATTAAGAATATTAGAGATATTGGAAGCCCCATATTTAATAGCGATGTAGTTCCATATGGCTTGTCCCAAGACACCCGCCTGATCACCTTGAATCTTTTTTTCTTTCTTAATGTGCTTGGCATCTAAATAATCTCTTATAAAATCATCCATTTTTAAATCCCATCCATAGGCCAAATACCTTGCTGCACCATCTATAAACCATTCAGGAAGCTTTAGAAGATGTGAACTTTGAAAAACTTCTTTAAGACTTCCACCAAAGAGCATATCGTTGATTAAAGTACGAGATAAAAGATAAATAAGCTCTTCTTTAAATACCTGAACCGTTCCTGGGTTTGCAATTTCCAGTTGAAGCTTGATAAATTCCATTTCCCCTCCAATCGTGAAAACAGAACCATCAATACCTATGTTACTCTGCTGAAGATCATTGTAGGAATTATAAATGACAATTTTAGTTTTAGCACTGGGCGCATAGCCCAACACATCTGTCAACCTATTAAATTCATCTTCTAAATAGTCAATGGCCTCTTTGGCATATTTACCTCCTTCATCATAATAATAGACATCAAAATGACTGGTAGTATAAAACAACCAATTAAAATTTTTGTATTGAATTCTATTTTGACCAAATTCTGTATCATAATATTGACCAAACGACGATGAGATCGATAGTATATATATAAGTAGAAATATGGCTTTTTTATAATTCATGTTTCAACGAAGGGGATTTACCTCCAAAGGTATTTTTTTACCAAAGCAAATATGATCTGCCAAACTCATTGCAAAATACGGAATCAAAGAGACTCCCTTACTTCCAAAACCATTAAATATAGCCACATTTTTATGTTTGTGATGAAAACCTACAAAGGGCTTTCTATCGAAAGTAGCAGGTCTCAATCCTGCCTGATGTTTCAATACCTTCAAATTTCCAATATATAACTTACTTAACCTATTCAAGAGTTCCCGCCTTCCTTTTTCGGTGGGCTCCTCGTTTTGATTTTGATTGTCATAGGTAGATCCCACTCTCAAATAATTTTTATAAGGAAGCATAAAAACACCTTTACTTACCACATGATCCATGGTTAAACGACATGAAACATCTAAAATTTCCCCCTTTACTAACCTAAATTTTAAATCAGACCACAGCGGATTCTTTACTGCCATAGGTCCTTCACAGAAAATAATTTGATCTGCCACAAAAGGTCCTAGTTTTATTTTCTCTTCCTCCATTTCTAATGCTTCAGAAGGTACGCTCCATTCAATATACGAATCTTGGGCTTTGAAATATTTTTTACATTCACTTACTAAAGCGGCTACATCAACCATGCCAGAATTATTTACAAAGAACCCTCCCAAGGGGTCTAGTAATTGATCCATCCCTATAGGATGATTCAAAGTTGATTTGATATAGGATGCGTAGCCCGGCTCCACAGTTCTCAAAGACCAATCATTTTGTTCTTCAATGTTATTGAACGGGCGATAGATAGTTTTGCTAAAATGAAACCCCGCATTCATTTTTTTTTCTAAATCTTGGTAGTAATTGGAGAGGTTGGGAAACAACTCATCTGCCAACCAAGTTTTCGCCATTTTACGCCCCGTGATAGGATTGTACAAACCCGCTGCGACTTTGGATGAGCTCACAATGGGGTTGTTGTCCAAGATCATCACATTTTTTCCTCGTTTTTCGAGTTCCAAAGCCAATAAACTTCCTGCCAGGCCCTGCCCTACAATCAAAATATCTCGCTTTTGCATCGTCTTACCGACTTTTTAAGCAAATTTGCAGTAAAATGTATTATTTATGGACATAAAATCCTTTGTATTCAACGCTTTCTACGAAAACACTTATTTATTATCCAGTTCTAACCTTGAGACACTCGTTTTAGATCCCGGCTGCTATGAAGATTTTGAAAAAAAAGAACTGACAGACTTCATAAAAACAAATAAATTAAAGCCTATTGCCATTATTAATACCCATTGCCACATCGATCATGTGCTCGGTAATGACTACTTAAAAAAATTATATAACATCCCTTTATGGATTCCTGCTACGGAAAAGAATTTACTGAAATCTGTCTCGACCTATGCGCCCACTATGGGCATTCAAGATTATCAAGAAGCTCAACCCGACAAATTACTCAGCGAAAAGGATGTGATTACCTTTGGGTCTGAAAAATTAGAAATCTTGTATGCACCTGGCCATTCTGAAGGACATCTAATGTTCTACCACGCCGCTGATAAATCTCTCATGGCTGGAGACGTGATTTTTCGTGAAAGTATTGGTCGAACGGATCTTCCTGGGGGAAATTTTAAGACCTTGGAAGAAAGCATCAAAAATCAAGTATATACCCTGCCTGAAGCCGTCAAAATTTATCCTGGGCATGGCCCCAGTACTACAGTTGGTCATGAAAAAAAACACAATCCCTTTGTAAAACCTTGAATATATTTAGGCACATACCCAACTTCCTCACCGCACTCAATCTATTGACGGGAGTGCTGGGCATCATAAATGTTTTTGAGGGTAATTACCAACATACCATTTATTTTGTAATGATTGCCGGTGTTTTTGACTTTTTAGATGGCTTCACTGCAAAATTATTTCAGTCTACCAGCTCATTTGGGAAAGAATTAGACTCTTTGGCCGATATGGTTACTTTTGGTGTGCTCCCTGCATTGTTCCTGTTTAAGTGGGCTGCCTTAACGCCTAATAATTTTCATTGGTTGGCTTACAGCTCCGCATTGATTCCTGTTTTTGCTGCCTTCAGATTGGCTAAATTTAATTTAGACTCGACCCAATCGGATGCGTTTATTGGATTGCCTACACCCGCCGCAGCCCTACTCACAGTAACCATTGTCAAGGCATCCTTTCTGGTTTCCTGGATTTATTTCACCCCAATTTATAGTCTTTCAGTAAGTCTACTCATGATCGCACCCATTAAAATGCTCAGTTTCAAATTTACATCTATGGTTTTGAGCGGTAATGAGCTGAGGTACTTGACCCTGCTGGTGATGATCATAGGACTGGCCCTGTTTCAGCTTAAGTTTTTACCCTATATGATTCCTATCTACCTTATGCTATCATTGCTTTCAAATATGCCTGCAGTGCATAAAATTTTAGGTAAATAAATAATTTTATAGATTTAAAACCGTTAAATAAAGAAGTGAAATTCTTATATGCTTTGCTTTTTTTTATCCCGCTTGGATCGGTAGGACAAACCGCTTTGTTTGATCAAGGCTATTGGTATAAAATTGGGGTTACTCAAGAGGGAATCTATAAGATTGATAAAAATTTTCTTGATCAAATAGGGATTGATTACCGCCAACCTAATACTCTCAAAGTTTTTGGTAACGGGATAGGCATGCTTCCGCAAGCCAATCATGAAGAAAGACCTCGAGGACTGATTGAAAATAGCCTCAAAGGCTACGGTCTTGAAGATGGTGTTTTCGATGATAACGACTTTCTGCTCTTTTATGCAAATGGACCCAATGATTGGGCTTGGAAAGATGATCTTTGGCAATTTGAAAAAAATATTTTTTCTGATACCGCTTATTACTTCATCACGGCACAGGGTCCCGAAGGTACGAGGGTAACTGAAGCGCCTACTTATGATATAAGAAATAGCATTATTTCATCCTATATCGCCCGTAAAGCACATGAATTAGATGAAGTAAACTTGTTGGGAAATTCAGGTAGAGACTGGTTTGAAGCTTATTTTAAAGCAGGAGAAAGTAGAAGCTATAATTTCCAAACTGAGGGCGCAGTAGATACCATCAAAGCCTTCATTAAAGTCGTGGGCAGAAGCGACTTAGCAGGTGCCTTTGAGATTTATAATAATGAAACTTTATTAGGACTCATAAGCTATGAGGGTATTAACACGAAATCAGGTTCTACTTATGATTTAAAAGGGGATATTCAAAATGAAATTTTCAAATTTTTGGTCAATGATGGTACAACGATCTTGACCCTAAAACTCCCTGTGGTTTCAGGCTATGATGTGCTTATTGGCTATTTAGATCAGATCGTCCTGACCTATGCCACCGATTTAGTCCTTCATAATGGCTTTATGCTATTTTCAAATCCCTTATTGGAAGAGGATACGATCACCTACGAAGTCATCAGTGATGAGGAAATAGAAGTCTGGGACATCACGCACCGTCTGGTGGAGAGTTTGCCCCTTCACTCAGTGGGGAGTAGTCATAAGTATACGACCTTAAATCATGATCAACAACGCTTTGTAGCATTTTCAAATCAAAACTTACCCCAACCCATCGCCTTTCATCCAATTATGAACCAATACATCTCAGGCCTGAATCCAAGGGACGGCCTCATCATTACCCATCCCAAATTTATCGCATCTGCTGAGAGACTCGCCCGTTTTCATTCAACCCATGATCAGCTAGATGTTGCAGTAGTCACAACTAACCAGATTTACAATGAATTTTCATCGGGCATGCAAGACCTTACGGCCCTACGCGATGCAATTAAGTTTTATCGAAGTCTCAATAATAGTTTTCGCTATGTGTTACTCATGGGAGATTGTTCTTTTGATTACAAAGATCGAATACCCAATAACACAAACTTTGTTCCTGTTTATGAATCTAGAAATTCCATCAACCCGATCAATAGTTATTCTTCAGACGATTATTTTGGATTTTTGGAAGAGGATGAGGGACTATGGATCGAAAATAACGAGGGCAATCATAGTTTAGAAATTGGGATTGGCAGACTTCCAGTCAAGACCCAAGAAGAGGCCAAAAACATGACTGATAAAATCATTCGTTATGCTGCTAGCGAAAGAATGTATGGCTCTTGGAAAAACAGCATCACCTATGTGGCTGATGATGGAGATGCCAATCTCCATCAAAGGGCTGCTGAAACCCTTGCAGATTATTTTAATGATTTTCAACCACAAACCCAGCTGAACAAATTATACATAGATGCATTCCCACAAGAAGTTCTCGCCAGTCGGGAATCTGCCCTTCTCACCAGGGAAGCGCTGATCAACGCAATTGAAGAAGGTACCTTTATGGTAGATTATCTGGGTCATGGTAATGAAAGCCAATGGGCCATCGAAAATATCTTGGATGCGACGCTCGTTAATGATTTAACCAATCGTTTTTATTTACCCCTGTTCTTAACCGCAACCTGTGAATTTGGTAGATATGACGATCCATCAATTAATACCTCAGGTGCCGAAAAGCTCTTGCTCAACGAAAATGGTGGGGCCATTGCCCTGTTGACCACCACCCGGCCCGTTTATGCTTCTTCAAATGAATTGGTCAACGAGGCATTTCATAAAAATTTATTCAAAACTGAAAATGGATCCTTCTTAAGGTTAGGGGACATCATAAGACTCACCAAAAATGAAAGCGTTTCTGGTGTGAATAACCGCAATTTTTCATTACTAGGGGACCCCATGTTACAACTCCAGTATCCAAAAAATAAAATCATCATTGATAGCATCAACGGATTGAATGTTATCGATTTGGGTACCGATACCTTAAGTGCACTTGAAAAAATAAGGTTTAATGGATCTGTTCAATCAATTGACAGCCTATTTCTTGCAGATTTCAATGGAAGTGTAAATGTTTCCGTTTATGATCGAATCACTGAAAAAGAGACCTTGGGTCAGGAAAACCCTACATTTACGTATGCGGTCAGAGAAAATAAAATTTTTGAGGGTCAGGCCACCGTCTCCAACGGTCATTTTTCTATTGAATTTATAGTTCCCAAAAACATCAGTTATCGGTTTGAATCTGGGAAAATTATAATGTATGCCCAAAATGATGAGCTTACCAGTGATGCTACAGGCTTTTTTAAAGATTTTGTAATGGGTAATACAGCAGAAAATCCTGCTGTAGACAATGAAAGCCCTGCAATTAGCCTTTACATCAATGATGACTCGTTCAATGAGGGAGATGTGGTAGGAGAAAATGTGCTTTTTATTGCTAAAATAACAGACGAAAGTGGCATCAATACATCAGGTATCGGTATCAATCAAGATATTACCTTAACCATGGAAGATGGGAGCCTCTATGTTTTAAATGATTATTATGTGGCCGATCTAGATACTTACCAGTCAGGAAGGATCACGTTCCCGTTGCGAAACATGTCCATTGGAAATCACACAGCGACCCTAAAAATTTCAGATATACACAATAACACCTCTTATCGCTCCGTTAACTTTATAGTTTCCAATGAGCCGAAATTATTGCTTTACAATGTGATGAACTATCCCAACCCAGCCATAGATGGCACCACTTTTACATTTGAACATGATCGAATAGGTGAAGCTTTAGAAATTGAACTTATAATATATGACACCCGAGGAAATATCATCAGCAAAGAATTATTTGAAGTTGATGACAGCCCTAAAAAAATTGATGACCTCTATTTACCTTTTCCACCTGGCACATTTAGAAAAGGAATTTATTTATACCGGATCGAAGTTTCCAGTACGCAAGATCAAGCAAAAGGAACTGCTATTGAGCGGTTACTAATAAATAATTGAACTAACTTTACCTTATAAAATGCAAATCATAAAAGTATTTTTATTTTTTATTTCCATTATTTGGCTCCCTATTTTTGCCAAAGGACAAGTACGTGTTACCGGACAAGAAGGAGACAATCCCATTTCAGTTGCCGTTCCATTTGTCAGCTTTGCTCCAGACAGCAGAGGATCTGCTTTAGGTGATGCTGGTGTAGCTACGAGTCCTGATGCCCATAGTATTCATTGGAATAATGCGAAACTTGCTTTTATTGATTTTAGCTCAGGTTTCTCTTTTTCCTACTCACCCTGGTTGGGCAATATCGTAGACGATATGTCTCTCAATTATCTCACTTACTATAAAAGAATTGATCAAATTCAAGCATTTGGTATCAGTATGAGATATTTTGATTTAGGGGAAATTCAACTCACCGATGTAACTGGATTACCCATTGGCATTGAAAACCCGCGTGAATTATCCTTTGATGCCACTTACTCTAGGAAATTAACCGAAAATCTAAGTGGGGGACTGAGTATTAGGTACATTTGGTCTAACTTATTGGGAAACAGCACAGGGGCCCCCAGTGCAAATTCGGGCAAAAGTCTTGCCTTTGACTTAGGTTTTTATTATATTAAACCACTGGTTATAAGAGGTTTAGATACTGACTTTTCCTTAGGTGCTCACATCTCTAATTTAGGTCAAAAGATCAGTTATACCAGTGAAGAATTTGAAGATTTTATCCCAGCCAATCTGAGGATTGGGACGGCACTAAAAATGAATTTAGATCAGTATAACTCTTTTACCTTTATCTTCGATATTAACAAACTATTGGTGCCTACGCCTCCTATTTATGCGCGAGACCTCGACGGAACTATTATCCGAGACAGTAATGACAACCCTACCATTTCATCGGGTAAGGATCCCAACCGTCCGTTTATCAGTGGTACATTTGGTTCTTTTAATGATGCCCCCAATGGATTCAGTGAGGAAATGCAAGAACTTACTTTTTCTGTAGGTACTGAATACTGGTACGGAGAAATGGTAGCTGCCAGGATAGGTTATTTTTATGAACATGAAAATAAAGGGGCTAGAAAATATTTTACCGTAGGCTTTGGAGTACGGTATTCGACCTTTGGCCTCGACTTATCTTATCTCATTCCTCAAGAACAAAACAATCCATTAGGAGATACCCTCAGGTTGTCTTTCTTGTTTAATTTCAATAAAAAAGAAACCCTCGACATCTCTTCATGATAGATCGGACTCTTGCGCCCGCATCTTTTCCCGTAAAGAATTTTAATTTTAGGACCTACCGTAAAATCATATTGAATGACCACATTGAGGGTCTTGTCATTCCAGACAAACAACATCCCATCTGCTCGATAGAAATTATTTTCCGAAGTGGTAGTTGGTTTGAAAAAAATCCAGGTGTTGCTTTTTTAACAGGTAAAATGCTTCTTGAGGGGACCACTACCAAAAATGGAGAGGAAATAGCGTTGGCTTTTGAACATATGGGGGCTCACATAGAAATACAAACCGCAGTTGATGGTACCAGTATTCGTCTTTTCGCTACTCAAAAGCATATTCACTCAAGTCTCTCTTTACTACAAGAAATACTTTTTACACCCAGCTTTCCGACCCACGAGTTCGAGGTCATTAAGAATTTAAAAGCGGAACAAATAAAGATGCAACTTGCGAAAAACACCTATTTCGCTACTTCATACTTTCATGAATTACTGTTTGGTGCGACCCACCCCTATGGCCGTTCTATAAAAGAAGCAGAGATCAAACAAAGATCTCTGTTTGAAATCAAAGATTTTTTTCAGTTACAATTCCAAAATAATCCGAAGGTGGTGCTTTGCGGTGATATTGATGAAAAGATTATCGAAAAAACAGCCCTACTTTTAGGCAATATAAATAAAGGTGACGAACAAATGACTAGTTTCGAGATCCAACCCAGTCATGGTCACCAAACGATCGAACGTTCAGATAGTGTGCAGGCTTCGCTCAGGATGGGTGCCCAAACCATCCATAGAGGGGATCAAGATATCCATAAATTAACAGTGGCCAATAAACTTTTAGGTGGGTTTTTCGGATCCCGCCTCATGAAAAAATTAAGAGAAGAAAAAGGATTAACGTATGGGGTCTATTCATCCATTACACATGCTCAAAATGCATCTTACTGGACAATTTCAACAGAAATGAAAAGCGATAATGCCGAAGATTCATTAGAAGCCATTCACGAGATTATTACTGAACTTGCTCAAAACTATCCTTCTCTTTCAGAAGTTGATATGCTCAAAAATTTCCTAAGAGGAAAGTTTTTGAGCTCTATGAATTCCATCTTAGATGTTGCCTCTATGTACACCCTCCTTTTTGTGAATGACATACCTCACCATTTTTTAACCACCTCTTTAGAAACCATAGATAACATTCGGCCTAAAGACATATCCGAAATGATACAAAAATATTATCTGGATCCAGACAAATCATCCTTGTTTGTCCGGTAAGTGTCTCATAATTAAATATTGATGCCTTCTCTCAATAGATGCATATTTAAAGGCCAGTTTCATGTAGCCCGCATAATTCATCAAGCCGACCCTATGCTCCTGAGTAACCACTAACAAATCCTCCCCAATAGGGATGATCTTCTCATAATCGGTCCGCAACATGATATCCCCAGATGCGTTCGCAATCCCTATAGCCCCCTTGACGTCTTTGAGTAAATAGTTGCCACGTGACTGATCAATACTTACATATTTTAAAGAAAGAATGAGCTTACCTGAAGGGTCTATCAGACCATATTTATCCTTTTGACGTACTACGGCTACACCGTCCTCAAAAGGGAATACTTGATCGTATATCGGTTGTATGACCAATCTCTCCTGAGCATCTATAAACCCCCATTTGTTACCCAATTTATAGCCAATACGCGCATCAGAAAAGCAAAGCAAACTATCATAACGATTGGCTATCCTTAAATTGCCTTTTTCATTAATAAAGCCATACTTTCCATCTTTTTTAATCATATAGAGCCCTGCACAATAATTGAGTACCTGACTGATGTCATCCTCAGGAATGACCCGGTACTCTCCAAATTCATCTATTAACACGGTACCTCGACCGTCTTTACCCCAAAATAGGTCGCCCATTTGGCCCACGGCATCGTAAAATGAATCTAAAAGAACTTCTCCTTGGAGAGATATGATGCCGCCTCTTTGATCCGAATGATTCCTTATTTCTAAATATGAACCCCGATCGAAAATATCACCCTTAATCTGATAGATGGCGTCGCCTTCCAAGGAAAGAAACGTAGTAATTTCTTTATCTCTGGCAATAATACCATAGGGGCCGATAGATAATTCATCAAATATTGGCGCCACGATCCAATGTTCAAAAAGATCTATCACACCCCATTTACCCAAATAATTAATGGCTATTTTATGGTGATAGCCTGCGCCTATCGAATCATATTTTAAAGAAATAATTTCATCTCCTTTAAAATCTAGAAAGCCCCAAAATTGATGATTTTTAACCGGAATCATCGAAAACAACTGGGCAGAAATATCCTGATACGCTTTGTCTGAAAGCTTGGAACCAAATTGATTATAAACCTCCCATTTTCCTTTCAAAAATGCATAAAAAAAGGGCGCATCGTAGTGAATTGAATCTTTTCCCAAAATAAAAGGTTTGCCTTCGGTATCTGTAACCGACCAAGTATGGGTCGGCTTATGATGAGTCAATACAAAACCTTTGGTTTGAAAATTAGTCTTTTGGACACTCCTAATAACCTTATTTGAAGATGGGTTGATTAACCGTTCTTCGCTCCCATTACAATAAGCCACAAGGATGCCTGCATCGAATCGAAGTGAGTCTGCCCTGAGCGTTATGATAGGCTTTAAATCAAAATTTCGAGCTTCCCATAAAGGAAAACTGACCACCTCTTTTACTCCATTTATCTGTTTATATTCTGTTTCGAGTAATGCGACCCCTCCCTCTAAATCTAATAAACCGAATTTACCTCCTTTTTCCACGCGGATTCCCTCAGCAATAACTGCAAATTGATCAAAATCTTGGAATGGACTTTCTATTCCGTCTTTTCGAAATAACGCCCATTTATTTAAAAAATTTTGGGCCATTACTACATGTTCATTAACAACCTTAATTTCTTTATGTTTGGGCGGCAAGATTAAGTTGAATTCATTATCGTAAAACCCCTTTTTTATAGCTCCATAGTCATAAGTTGAGACTACATAACCCAGAGACTTGGACTCAATTGAAAAATAATTACAACTGATCTTGATAGACCCTTTCGAATCGATAATGCCGTAAAATAATTGGTTACTTAAATTTCCCTTGATCGAAGCAAGAATATAGCCCCCGTCAATCACCGACAATTTATAATAGATGGCCGCCGATATTTTCTTTGTTTTAATATTTAACAAGCCCCATTTTCCACGATGGGAATAGCCCACAAAGTTACCCACCGTCTCAAAATTTCCTTTTGACCATCCAATTTGATCATATACAGGGGCTACGACGATGGCTCCCTTTTCATCTTGAATTCCATAATAGGCGTCTTTTTTTAATAAGCTATATTGCGCTTGGGCAAATCCAGTATAAAAAAGCAGTGCAAGAAAAAAAGTAAGTATCGAACGAATGTCGTATCTGACAATCAAATGCTATTTTTTAGGAGTTAATTCATCTTTCTCAAGATTGAAGAGGTCATTGAGCACCTCAACCAAGGTTTCGGCTTCTCCCCTTTTACAGGCGGCTTTTAATTGAAGTACAGGGAGTTTGATTACTTTTTGAACAATACTCTTGGTCACCTTATCGATCAGATCCTGCTCGACTTCAGTTATCTTGCCTACATATCGAGCAATTTCTTCCTTTCTAATCTCTTCTAAGGCTTTTTTTAGTTTTTTAATGGTAGGAGATACCTCCATTTCCAAAGACCAGTTTTTGAATTCCTCAATCGTCTCATCCAAGATCAGCTCAACTTCTGTTATGGCAGCCCTTCTACGCTCGATAATGCCCGAGGTTTGTTCTTCTATTTGATCTACATTATACAGTATAATTCCGTCTATGGTATCTATTTCGGGGTCCATGCTCCTCGGCACGGCTAAATCAACAAATAGTTTTTGAGACAACAACTGTTCAGGAATGTGATCCTTCATAATTAGAGGCTTGGGAACTTGGACTGATGATATGATCACATCAAATTTGGATATGTTTTTAAGTAGTTCCTCAAAAGGAAGCACTTCATAACCATACTGCTTGGCCAGCGTTTGAGTCGTCTGAGCATTTCGGTTAGACAAGGTAATCGAGGCATTCATTTCCTCCATATTATCCGCAACGTCTCGTCCTATTTCTCCTAATCCCAAAACCAAAATTTTAGGATCTGAAAAATTTTGAATGAATTGTTGAACCAAGCCTACACAAGCATAGGATACCGAAGCAGCCCCATCTCGAAAAACAGTCTCCTGTACTACTCGTTTGTTCGTATAGAAAATAGTATGCATCAAGCGGTGAAAAAATGGTCCAGAAAGATGCTGATCGGCAGAACATTGATAAGCCTTTTTTACTTGATTAGAAATTTGAATATCTCCTAGAACTTTGGCTTCAAGCCCTAAGGCTACCCTAAATAAATGTCGTAAAGCCGGTAACTTCTCCCTGTTCCAGAAATAAGAGTCAATCCCCTGATCAATACCTTTTTCTATTTTTAATAAATTTAAAATGGCATTAGATAAATCTAAATCTGAGGTATAGTAAATTTCGGTACGATTACAGGTTGAAAGAATTAAAGCTTCCTCGACACCCAAGATTTCGCGCATTCTATCCAAAAAATTTCTACATTCATTTTCAGAAAAAGCCACTGATTCTCTGATCGCAATAGGCGATGAATCATGAGATAAACCAATAACTTTTAAACCCTCGTACATGTAAAAGAAATAATTGGATAACAAAAATAGCTTCAATGTTTTTTATATTGAACATTAAAGACAAAATTCTTACCTAAAAGGCATTATTAAGTTTAAAATCATTGATGAAAAAAATTAGGATATTTATCATTAATCAACTGGGTTTTTCTAGAACAGAGGCCAATGGAGTGATCTTTTTAGTCATTCTAATCTTATTTCTCTTTTTTTTGAGAGGGCTCTTGCCCAAAAATAGCACCCCTGAATTCGATCCAAATACACAGACTGGCTTAAAAAATTGGGGGCAGAAAATTAAAAATTCAGATACATTAAAGTATTCTTCAACTTCAATCAAAGACTTTAAACTCGTTGAATTCGACCCCAATTCAATCTCATTAGAGGATTTGAAAAAACTGGGGTTCAATGACGCCATCGCAAATCGAATAGAAAAATACCGTCAAAAAGGAGGTTATTTTAGGAACGGAGAGGACTTAAAAAAAATATATGGCATAGATACCTCATTCATTGAATCCATACTCCCCTACATTGAAATTTCAGAAAGAAAGTTCAAAAAACGTGATGACAAAAAAATAAAATCTTCTCTCCATAAGCGAAGCCCTGCGGTAAGCATAAAACTAGATCTTAATTTAGCGGACAGTATTCAATTACAAATGCTTGAAGGCGTAGGTCCTATTTTGGCGCGTCGCGCCTACAAGTTCCGACAAGCACTCGGCGGTTTTTATGATATTACACAATTGACTGAAGTCTACAATATGCCTAAAATCAGTAAAGAAGAAATTGCAAAATATTTTTATCTAGAGGGTGATCAAACTTTAAAATTAAATATCAACACGGATTCGATCATTCATCTCAGTAAGCATCCCTACATTAATTGGAATCTTGCTAAATCCATAATAAATTATCGCAAAGTACACGGTAACTATGACACTGTAAAACAAATAACTTCAATAAAGATTATTTCGGACTCACTTTATCAGAAAATTGCACCTTATCTTACTACTAGCGAATAATTTAAAATGCGGCCTATATTAGAGACTTATTTAAGACGCCTTACCAATCTTTCTGGCAATAATAGGTCACTACTCATTCAAAAATTAAGAGCGGATCATTTTGTTGATGCACATCAATTTGATTTTGCATTGAACGATCCCAGCTTTAATATTATTGAAGGCCTTATCCAAGGTAACCAAAATATTCCTTTATGCTCGGCCTTAGACCCTAGAGATGCCAGCAGTAACAAAACATCTCGACAACTCAACACGATAGTAAAATCTGAAAATTTCATTTTTAACGAACGTGGCTCCAAAGATTTATATCTTGGATGGCCTTTTATTAAAGGAAAATTCATTGATGATACCCTCATCAGATGTCCTTTAATCTTTTTTCCAATTGCACTCGAAATCAAAGAGGGTGTCTGGGTATGTAACCTTAAAAAGAATGTCAACATTACCTTAAACAAAACTTTTCTTTTAGCCCATGCGCACTACAATAAAATAATCTTAGATGAAGACCTTTTGGACCTGACTTTCAATGATTTTGAGAAGGAATCAAAAAATTTCAGAACCCAATTATATGAGCTCTTGCGTGAGAGTGATCTCAATCTTGTTTTCAACAGCGATAATTATATAAATAAGCTTACTCATTTCAAAAATAGCACTAAGGAAATATTAAGAAAGACTGAAAAAACAGGTATCCTACAGCTCTATCCAGAGGCAGTCATTGGTATTTTTCCTCAATCAGGCTCATTTCTAGTACCCGATTACCAGTCCCTATTGGAAAACCAAACTATTGATGATTTAGAGGAATACTTCAATAAGAAAATCAAAGAAAATCCCGAAGATGAAACCCATGCTAAGATCACAGATAGGGCACGAGAAGAAAACAGCTTTATGCCCTTTAAATTGGATGCCTATCAGGAAGAAGCACTGAACCATGTTAAAAAAGGTAATTCCATTTGCCTCCAGGGACCTCCTGGATCTGGGAAATCTCAATTGATCTCAAATCTTATCTGCGATTACGTGGCCAGAGGGAAAAATGTTTTACTCGTCTGTCAAAAAAAAGTAGCGCTAGATGTCGTCTATGAACGATTAAGCCAGAAAGATCTAAATGATTTTTGCGGGCTCGTTCATGACTTTAAAAGTGACCGCAAAGACATCTTCGATAAGTTACAAAACCAAATGAATCGTCTAGATGAATATCAACACAAAAACAACGGATTAGACAGTATTCTTTTAGAGAGAAATTTCCAACAAGCCAGCCGTCAAATCCATCAAATTACCGAAGAGCTCAATGAGTTTAAAATGGCCCTATTCGATGACCGTGAATGTGGTAAATCGATCAAAGAACTGTATTTAAGTAGTAATCCGCACCATTTATTCCTTCCCATACAAACTTCATTAAGCTATTTTAAATGGCCAGAAGTAGATGAATTTGAGCATGAACTTAAGCGCTATCTGACGTATTCCCTTAAATACAAACAACAAAATTATTTTTGGATCTGGGGAGGCTCGTTTTCGAATTTGAATGTTTCAGATTTAAAAAACATTCAAAACGTCATCGCCGAAGCTCAGTTGACGTTTGAAAATTTCACTGAAAAATGTCAAACTGTTTTTTCAAATGCTCCTGATTACGACTCTTTGGTGTTTTATCTCGATAAAATATCCGTTCTAAAAAAATTTATTTCAAATATTGACCACGCCACTACCCACCAATATTTCAGAAAAATTCTCCATCAGATACCCGATGAAAATTATGATTGGTTAGCAACTATAGAAAAGAATATCCTCGTCTGCTTTGCGGGTACAGGCCTCGAAATGACATTAAAATCCGAAGACTTGGGTCGCTTTCAAGAAGCCCTTCAAAATGCGATGGATTCGAGAAATAACTTTATAGAAATGATTAAATGGAGGTTGTTTTCTCATGATAAAGTATTGATCACCCGCGTATTAAAAGCCAATGGGCTCACTCATAATAAAATGGGCTTTGAACAACTACTTAAAAAAATTGATAATCGACTCAACTATGAGCACAACTTGTCTCAATTAAATCAAAAAAAATGGCTCATCAACTATCCTGATAAAATTGAAAAAATTGCCATTCAAAATTGGTTTTTCTATCAGCGCAACGCCTTAAACACCTACCTACAGCATAAAGAACTTCGAGGCCTGGACACTTTGATCAACTTTAAAAAAAATGATCGCAGCGTACACATTTTGATGCTCAAAAAATTGGTGACTTTCCTCACGGAAATTCCTGAACAAATGAGAGGTTGGAAAAAATACCTTTCTTCTAAGCAACTCAATGAACTTTTATCTAAAAACGTAACCAAAAAGGAAATTTTAGATGAGCTCGATCGTGAATTCGAAAATCTGGTAGACTATCATTCAACGTTTGCCCATTTTAATTCTGAACAGCAAGCAATTGCCCTTCAATTGATAGATATTGAAGGTGGGTTAGAAAAAATGATTTCATGTTTCAATAATAGTCTTGCCATCGCTTGGATCGAAAAAATAGAAACCAAATATCCAATTTTAAGATCTGTCTCCTCGATGAAGTTTCAAGAAAATTTGAAATTATTGACCGCATCAATTGAAAGCAAAAATGACCTCAGCCAAGAAATGACCCTCTTGAAATCCCGAGAGCGTACCTATCAGGATTTGGAATTTAATAGGTTAAAGAATCTGGTTTCTTATAGAGATCTTAAGCATGAGGTGAAAAAGAAGAAACGGATTTGGCCTTTACGAAAAATTATTTCAGAGTACCAAGAAGAAGTTTTTAAATTAATCCCTTGTTGGATGACTTCTCCAGAATCTGCTTCAGCGATCTTTCCCATGACACAATGCTTTGACTTAGTTATTTTTGATGAAGCCTCACAGTGTTTTGCTGAAAGGGGTATTCCAACTATTTATCGTGCCAAACAAATTGTAATCGCTGGTGATTCACAGCAGTTAAAACCGTTGGATTTATATAAGGCCAAATGGTCCGATAAAGAGACGGATCATCCTGACCTGGAAGTCGATGCACTCCTTGATCTAGCACAACGATATCTTCCTAAATATTATTTACAAGGACATTACAGAAGTCGGCACCTAGAATTAATTGAATTCTCAAACATTCATTTTTATAACAATAAATTACAAATGTTACCGGATATTTCTTCCATTAATTCAGGCAAAGCACCCATCGCCTATCTTCAAGTAAAGGGTATCTGGGATAAAAATACAAATTTGATCGAAGCGGAAAAAGTGGTTGAGATGACTGCCCAATTGAGACGTAATGAGCCCGAAAAAAATATTGGAATCATTACCTTCAACAGCCCACAAAAAGAACTCATACAAGAACTACTTGAAAGCAGAATGGGTGATCTATCTTATCGGGATGTCTTTATAAAAAACATAGAAAATATTCAAGGGGATGAAAGAGATATTATCATATTTAGCGTGGCCTATGCTCCTGATCAAACAGGTTTACTGCAAATGAAATTTGGATCTTTAAATGACGTGGGAGGTGAAAATCGCTTGAACGTTGCCATTACAAGGGCCAAAGAAAAAATAATTTTAGTGACAAGTATCCATCCGGATCAGTTAAATACCTCAAAATCAAAAAATAAAGGTCCAAAATTACTTCAATCTTACCTAAAATTCGCCTTAGATGTCAGTACAAAAAAATGGAGCCCTGCTGAGGAAAAACCATTAATTTTTAACCAAAATTGGTACTTAAAAAATCAATTAGCTACGTGTATCAATCAGTTAAAACTTGATGTAGGCGTGGCGCATAATTACCCATTTTCCGATTTAATATTGAAGAACAAGGAACATGCCATAGGAATCATTAATACCGATGACGAGCGCTATTTTAATTCTAAATCATCCAAAGAATCCTACATTTACAATACCCAATTATTGAACCAGAGAAATTGGCCCAATATCTCATTTCATAGCCGTGAGTTTTGGAAATCCCCGGTAGATATTCAACAAAAAATCAAACAATTTATCTCTCGAATTATGGCTGAATAATGGCCGCAACTCGTAAACCAATTTGATCAATGTCCTTAAGCGTATCTACTCGCATGAATTGTGTCAGCCTCATCCTATAATGTCCAGAAGCTTTAAAAGAATACGATTTGATGAGATCAAAATTACGATCAAAAGTACTCCCCATCCCTGTACCTAAAGGCTTCCCTGTTTTGGGTTCAAACAAAATAACCTCAGCCAAATCTGTTTTGATAAGACTGTCCTCATTAAATAGCTCATACTTAATATACAAATTATTAAAGGAATAGGTGTTTTTATTTCGTACCATTCCTGTGATCTGATACGGCGTTCCCAAATCTATAATATCAAACTCAAATAACTGAGCCGATTGTTGAGGCCAAAACCCTTTTAAATCAATATGCTTTTCAAAAATACGATTGTGATCACAACCCAGCAGGAAAAATAAGACACATAAACAAAAAACTCTCATCTATTTTTTTAATTTCAAATCCTCAAAATAAATTTTAAATGGCTACTCAGTATTTAGTCCATTCAAAAATTATTTTCTTAAATCAAAGATAAACCTTATTCTATTTTGTTTTACTAGGCTAAATCAAACCCTATGTCTTTTCGATAATTCATACCCTTCCAATTTATAGACTCAACACCCTTGTAACTGTTCGCTAAGGCTTCCGTTAAGTGGTTTCCCAATCCAGTAATGGCCAATACACGCCCCCCTTGAGTGAGTAAACCATGGTCATCTTGAACAGTCCCTGCATGAAATGGTATGATATTTTCATCCTTGATAGAAGCTATTTTGATCCTTTCACCCGTTTCATAGGACCCTGGATAACCTGCTGAGACCAATACAACCGTAGCCACTACATTTTTCTCAAAGGTCACAGTAACATTAGATAGCTCCCCTCTAGCGGTTGCCACCAATAACGGTACAATATCTGATTTAATCCTTGGCATAACTACTTCAGTTTCGGGGTCACCCATCCTGACATTATATTCGATGACCATGGGTTCTTCCCCCACCTTGATTAAACCAAAAAACACAAAACCATGATAATCAAATCCTTCAGATTTAATTCCTTTGATCGTCGGCACAATGATTTTATCTTCAACTTTTTTCATGAAATGGGCATCTGCAAAAGAAACCGGTGATACGGCCCCCATACCTCCTGTATTCGGACCTGTATCCGATTCTCCGATTCTTTTATAATCCTTCGCCTCAGGTAGGATGACATAAGCCTCTCCATCCGTTAAAACAAACACAGACAACTCAATACCATCCAAAAATTCTTCTATCAAAACATTTTCACTCGCCGCTCCAAACTGACCTGCTAGCAGTTTTTCTAAACTTTCTTCAGCTTCCTGCAAATCCTTGGTGATGATTACACCCTTTCCGCCTGCCAAACCATCTGCTTTAAGTACATAAGGGGGAGTGAGTCCTGCTAAAAAACGCTTACCAGCCTCTAGATCAGCCTTGGTGAATATTTCTGCTGCTGCAGTAGGAATCCCATACTTCAACATAAACTGTTTGGCAAAATCTTTACTCCCCTCAAGTAATGCCCCTCGGGCACTCGGTCCAACAATTAACAAATCTTTTAATTTAGGCTCCTTTTTTAAAAAGTCTACCACACCATTTACCAAAGGGTCTTCTGGTCCAATCACCAATAGGTCTATGCCCAAACGCACGACCGTATCTAAAATCTCTGATTTATCGTTTACCTGTAATGATAAGTTAGTTGCTATTTCCGCAGTTCCTCCATTGCCCGGTGCCACAAAAAGTGCTTCACATAAGTCACTTTGACTTATTTTCCATGCCAAGGCGTGCTCTCTACCTCCTGAGCCTAATATCAGTATTTTCATGCTTAATTTATTTGTAATCTTTTATGATGCTTAAATCTTCAATCAATGCGCATATTCAGACATGAATTTTATACGCATCAAACGTACCTCATCTTCAGAATACTCCTCCTCTAAATCAATAATGGCTTCACTCAGCTCCCCAGACTCTGAAACCAAAAAATAATCAATGATGTCATCTTGGCGCTCATCGTCCAAAAGTTGATCTAGATAATAGTTAAGATTCAATCTGGTCCCTGATTCACAAATATTCTCAATTTCCGTAATAAGTGATTCATAGGTAATCCCCAAGCTGGATGCAATATCTTCTAAATCATATTTTTTATCAATTTGATTGATGATACTGATCTTATTTCTTGACTTAGCCCCTGAAGATTTTATCAAAACATCCGAAGCCGTCATGATGTCATTATCACTTAAGTATTGATTAATCAAATCTAAAAAAGGCTTCCCAAATTTTCGAGCCTTACTCTCTCCCACACCGATGATCATTCTTAAATTCTCCATAGTCGAAGGATAAAAAGTCGCCATTTCTTCTAATGAAGGCTCCTGAAAAATGACATAAGGTGGTAATGATTTTTGTTTGGCCACAGTTTTTCGTAACCCCTTTAATAGGTTGAACAAGGTAGTATCATAAGATTGAAGACTGGGTTTTGATTTTTCAATTTCCTCCTCTTCCCCACCCGTCTGATATTCATGATCTCTGGATAATTTAATAGAATAACTTTTTTTAAGATATTCTTTACCTTTTAATGTCACCTTGAATATACCTGGTGTATCAATATCTTTTAATAATAATTCATTGAATAAGGCCTGTCGCAATACCGCTTTCCAGAAGAAATCCTGTTCTTCGGCCCCCGTTCCAAATCCTGGCAATTGATCATGACCATAACTCTTGATATGCTGATTCTTTTTTCCTAAGACGAAATTAACAATGTGGTTAATTTCAAATCGCTCTTGGGTATTGAGGACCGCATTTATGATGGTTTTTAAATATTCTGCACCTTCAAATTGCTCTTTGGGATGTTGGCAATTGTCACACATCCCACAATTGTCTTGATCATATTCTTCTCCAAAATAATGCAGCAACTGGGTTCTTCTACATACCGATGACTCGGCATAATAGGCAATCTCCTCTAATAATAACTTTGAATTTTCACGTTCGGTTACCGGTTTATCTTTATTAAACTTTTCGAGCTTAAGAACATCATTGTAACTATACAACATCAGACATATACCTTCAAGACCATCTCTACCCGCTCTTCCTGTTTCCTGATAATATCCTTCAATGGACTTAGGTGCATCATAATGAATGACAAAACGAACATCTGGCTTATCTATGCCCATTCCAAAAGCAATGGTAGCTACGATTACATCGATTTCTTCATTCAGGAAGCCATCTTGATTTGCAATGCGCTGATGGCTTTCCATGCCCGCGTGATACGGAGCGGCATTGACGCCATTTACTTTTAATAATTCAGCAATCTCTTGAACTTTTTTTCTACTCAAACAATAGATGATTCCAGACTTACCATTCTGTTCCTTAACAAACTTGATCAGTATCTTTTTCGCTTGTTGCTTAGGCTTTACCTCATATTGAAGATTGGGCCTATTAAAAGAGGACTTGAAAAGGTTTGCCCCTTCCATATTCAAATTTTTCATCACGTCCAATTGAACCTTGGGCGTAGCCGTTGCGGTAAGTGCCATAATAGGCATTTCACCTATTTGAGAGACAATGGCACGAATTCTCCTATACTCAGGTCTAAAGTCATGTCCCCATTCAGAAATACAATGTACCTCATCAATGGCCACAAACGCGATATTGGCCTCGTTTAAAAAATCAATATTATCTTGTTTTATCAAAGATTCAGGGGCCACATAGAGCAATTTCGCTTCTCCAGAGATCACCTCTTGTTTTACTTTTTTTATTTCTGACTTGGTCAGTGTTGAGTTTAAAAACTTAGCATTGACCCCTAAGGCCACCATTTGATCTACCTGATTTTTCATCAAGGCTATCAAAGGAGATATCACAATGGTCGTCCCCTCACTTATAATGGCAGGTAATTGATAACACAAAGACTTGCCCGCACCCGTAGGCATGATCACAAAAGTGTTTTTACGTGCTAAAATATTATGAATGATTTTTTCTTGGTCACCTCTAAATTCGTCATATCCAAAAATCTTTTTTAGATCAGTTTTTAAAATTGACGTATTTGCTGTTTTTATCATCTTTTTATCTTTGGCTGGTTGCATTGCAAAAAAAAGTACTAGAATGATTAATTTGCACTCAAAAGTTTTTTTTCAAATAAACAAGAAGTATTAATTTAAGGTTTAAGGCAATACTCCGATCATTCTGCAAACGCTACTCAAATTTAGTGAAAAGAGAACTGATCGAAAAGAATAATCAACATGGATAAAAAAATAAATATTGTGATCATGGCTGGGGGGACAGGGACTCGCTTTTGGCCCTACAGTCGTAATAAAAATCCCAAGCAATTTTTGGATGTGTTGAATACGGGCAAGTCTTTATTGCAAATGACATATGATCGCTTTATTGAGTATGTCCCCAAAGATCAAATTTGGATTGTTTCAAATTTGATGTACCGAGAACTTATCTCCATACAAATACCTGACTTATCCCCAGATCAAATATTATTGGAACCCAGCAAGCGAAATACCGCTCCTTGTATCGCTTATGCGGCTTATAAAATTCGAAAAAAAGATCCCAATGCTATTTTGGTCATCACTCCCTCTGACCACGCCGTCTTTAAGCCCGAAGCCTTCATTGAAGTGATTAAAAATGCAGTGGACTGTGCCTCCGACCGCACTAAACTTTTGACCATTGGTATCGAGCCCCATCGACCAGAAACAGGTTATGGCTACATACAATATTCTCCCTCAAGTACCGCTGATAAAAAAGTAAAGACCTTTACTGAGAAACCAAATATTGAACTGGCCAAGAAATTCATTGAAACCGGTGAATTTGTGTGGAATGCAGGCATTTTTGTATGGTCTATTGCTGCCATAATTGAGGCCTTTGATAAGTATCAACCTGAATTGGCAGATTTATTTGCGGCTGGCCACTCATCTTATGGCACTGATGAAGAAGCTTCATTTATTGAAACCGCCTACTCACAATGTAAATCCATATCAATTGATTATGCCATTATGGAAAAAGCTGATAATGTCTTTACCCTTTTAGGAGATTTTGGTTGGTCTGATGTGGGTTCTTGGGATGCATTGCACGAGATGGTAGAAAAAGATGCTGATGACAATGTCATTGAGCAAACTGCCTTGCTCTATAACTCGCGGTCCAATTACATCAAAAGCAAAAAAGAAAAGCTGTTGGTCATCAGTGACCTAGAAGGTTATTTAGTTGCTGACTTTGATGATGTCCTGCTCATTTGCAAAAAAGACGACGCCGCCAAATTCAAGTCTTTTGTCAATGAAGTCAAAGCCACTAAAGGAGATGATTTTATTTAATACCGTTGCCTATTTGCCTCATAAATGCATATTGAAGTGGCTACTGATACATTTAAGGACGACATTTTCCCACGCATGGGTATGGTGATATGATGGTCAACAAACTTTAAAATAGCCCCATCAATCCCATCTTCCTCAGATCCAAAAACCAAAGCCACGGGATCCCTGAGATCTATCTTACTTATCTCTTGGGTTCCCTTCTCCGTACAGGCCATTACTTTGCAGCCTGCTGATTGCAAATAGGAGATCCCTTCCGTCAAATTTATCATTCTAGCGACCGGAATTTGAGTCAAAGCTCCCGCTGAAGTTTTAATAGAATCTGCATTTATTTGGGCTGCATTTTTGGTAGGAATTAAAATTCCATTGACGCCCATGGCTTCAGCCGATCGCGCTATGGCTCCAAAATTTCTGACATCGGTAATCCGATCTAGTACCAAGAACAAAGGCACCTTCCCCTCTTCATAAGTGGAGGCTAATAAATTGGACAGGTCATGGTATTTTACAGGAGAGATAAAGGCAACCGTCCCTTGATGGTTCTTTCGAGTAAGGCCATTGAGCTTTTCTATAGGGACCGTCGACACAGGAGCGGAAGTCTTATTTACCAGCTCCATCAACTCATCTATGAGGTCTCCTTTTAAGCCTTTTTGAATAAAAATTTTCTCTAAATCATGGCCCGATGTAATCGCCTCTATGATGGCCCGAATGCCATAAATCATTGAAGCATCATTGATCCGTTTATTTACAGGGCGCTGCGTAAATCGGTAATCTTTTTTATCCATATTTTTTCATATCCTTTATCTCTGAGTAGGACGTACATCTTGGGTGCAAAGAGATTAGATATTATTTTAAATTCAAATCGAATATCTCCGTAAAGCCAAATTTCTTTTTTATTTTCTCTAAAGACCCTATCCGGATTTCCAAATATAACATAAACCATGCCCCTATCTGTCTTCCACCCTTCTTTGTAACTAGTAAATAATTCATTCGCCTTTTTGATGGCCCGATAATAACTCCGAATGGCAGCTCCCGCCGCTTCAGGAGATATATGAATATTCAACCAAAAATTTTCAAAGACTATTTTAGGGTCTTTGGCATTCCTTATTTCATCTAATTCTGAACGCGAAGTAAAATAAGTCAAAGGCTCAATAAGTTCATCTATTAATTTCATACTAGGGTAATACTTCGGACCCATAAATAAGGTCAATCCTTCCAAAGACAACGTATCCGATTGAATGAAATAAAAATGATTTTGGGCCAATGATACCTCCTGGGTACTGATAAAAACAGAATCCATCAATAACCCCGAAGCCACGGACTGCGCGACGCCCATAGGGGGATCTGCAGGTTGGAAGTTGGCTTTATACTGAAAAAAATAAAGCGTATCCTGCGTATGGTTACTCTTAAATTTCAGTGAAGATGAGATTGAAAAAGATGAAATAAGGGGTATCCCATTTGTCTGTAACGGATAAAATTGAGGATGATTCAATCTTCCCCTTTTGAGGTTTATCGGATAATAATAATAAGCCCCAGCAAGCTCAAATTCGAGGACCAATAATTTTTCGGACACTTCCTTGAAGGTAAACTTGAGCAGTAAGTGATCAGCCGTACCCTCTAAAGTATCGATCTCATATACCTGTAACAATTGATCGATGGCATCCAGATAACTGGTCTGTATTAATAACCTCGTGTGTATCGTATCCGAAGGATTATAAGTGATAGATAAAAAAACATTGAGGGTATCTGATACCTGTGCCACACGAGATTTTATCGTCAAAGGCGCAGCAGGATCATACCAATAGGAGGTATTTAGTTTAGATAGATCAATCCCTGAAACTGAGCTTAAAAAAAGAAGGAAACAAAGTAAAATGAAGGTGCTTTTCATCAATATTCTTAATAATTTTGAATTTAATATAAATTTTAGGCCCAAGTAATAGAAAGTAATATTAAATCCTAAAGTTTTTAACGAAGCATTAGTTTGCCCTTTTAGTTTGTTTTAAAAAAATTTATGAGTGTTTTTACCACAGAGATTACTTCAGACAAAATACCGTCAGACAACCCGATACACCAAAGACTGCTGAAGGCCTATTTGATCGGTAAAAGCTACGTCAAAGGAAACCTGCTAGAATTGGGGTGTGGTGAAGGTCGTGGGATTTCCGAACTAGGTGGTCTGGTCGATCATTATACGGCCATAGACAAAATTGAGCCAATCATTGAAAAACTTAAATTAAAATATCCTTCTTTTCGTTTTGAGAGTGGCCTCTTTCCTCCCATTCCTTTTCCTGATAATAGTTTTGCTAGTATTGTAAGTTTTCAAGTCATTGAACACCTGGAAGATGATGCCCTCTTCATCAAAGAAATTCATCGAATATTAAAACCCGGTGGATGTGCGATCCTCACCACCCCTAACAGAAAAATGACTTTAAGTCGAAATCCTTGGCATACCAGAGAGTATACCGCCACAGAATTGAGCAGTCTCTGTTTAAAATATTTCCAAAACGTAGAAATGAAAGGAATCAAAGGAAATGAAAAAGTAATGGAATATTATAGGCGGAACAAGATATCTGTAGACCGTATTATGCGATTTGATTTTCTTGATCTTCAACACCGATTACCCGCTGCTTTCCTGAGAGTACCCTATGATTTACTCAATCGAATGAATCGGAATAAACTCAAAGCCGCAGAGGACAGTTTGGTGACGTCCATACATCATGACGATTATTTACTGGCCCCACAAGCGGAAGATAATTTGGATTTATTTTGTATCTTAGAAAAATAAGGTTTTTTTTATTTCGCAATGCATCGAAATACGCTCATCATCATTTCTTTTTTGACGTTCTTGATAGCCGTAGTGCCGGGTCATGAGGTGCTAGGGCAAGGCAGAAAAAAACAAAAGAAAATAACCCTGGCTACCAGCCATGCCAAATCTTTTATAGGGACCCCTTATCGATATGGCGGAAACTCCAGAAATGGCATTGATTGTTCTAGCCTCATTCAACAATCTTATGCCAAAATTGGTATAAAGCTACCTAGAACGGCTCAAGAGCAAGCCAAGGTGGGCAATAAGAAAGGAGAAGGTAGCGTAAGGCCAGGAGATATTGTTTATTTTAAATTCAAACAAAAACGAGAAAAATGGTGGCATACAGGTATGGTCACTTATGCAGATCAAGGTACAATTAAGTTTGTTCATGCTTCTTCAAGTAGAGGTGTAGTTGAAGATACCTACAATGATTATTACAAAAAACACACGAAATACTTCCGAAGGGTCATCAAATAAAAAACTTAATGTATTTTAGCCACTTGAAAAAAGGGGATGTAGCTCAGTTGGCTAGAGCGCTTGACTGGCAGTCAAGAGGTCGTCGGTTCGAGCCCGATCTTCTCCACAAGTACAAACCCTTGTAAAACCTCACTTTTCAGTGAGGTTTTACTTTTCTCGAGATTTTATAGTTGCAAGGTTTCTGCAAGCTTTTGAATTTGATGGTGTTGATCTCGAGAGAACTCTATTGAAATATCGAACTTAAGTTTTACCATTAGAGAATTTATTGAGACCTATCATCATATTCAACTCTTGACCTTAAAATAATATTCATTTCATCTTGAGCCCATTCTGAAATCACCAAAAGTTTTTCTAAATAACTCAAACCAAATTTTGATAATTTATATTCAACACGAACAGGAACTTCTGCAAATAACTTTCTGATCAAATAACCATCTCGTTCAAGTCTTTTCAATCTTTCTGTTAGAATTTTGGAAGAAATTCCCTTAACAATATTTTTAAGTTCTCCGAATCTCAAAACTTCATTTCCACCTAAAAATAAAATGATCAAAATACTCCATTTATCAGATGCCGCAGACAAAATATCCTTTATGGGACATGTCTCTACAGATAAATTTAGATCATGATTAAAAATTTTTTTTAATCTATTTTTAATGTTAACCATTTGATTATCAGCATTTATTTCTTCTTGGTTATTAAGGTTCTTCATGGAAACTTATTGTATTAGTTACTTAAAGAAAGTAAATTTATAAAAGAAATTATAAAAACTTTAATTATTATGAATTCATATAAGATGAAAATATCATTAGTTAATTTATCTGATGCCAATGACAAGCAAAAGGATCTGCTCATGCTCACCAAAAAAGAGAATAGAATGATTCCTAATATGTACCGAGCTATGGTTAATTCCCCTGGTTTATTAGATAGTTATATGCACGGATATAAAAAATTTAGAATAGAAAGTGGTTTTACTCCAACAGAGCAAGAAGTGATATTACTAACTATCAGCGCTGAAAATAATTGCTCCTATTGTATGGCAGCCCATAGCATATTAGCCGATACTGTATCTAAAGTTCCACTTGAAGTAACAGAATCTATAAGGAATAATACAAAAATTTCAGATGATAAACTAAGAGGACTTTCAGCGTTTGTAAGCACTATGGTAAATAAAAGGGGGTTGCCTGATGAAAATGAAGTTCAAGCATTCCTAAATTCAGGATATGCAGAGGGTCATATATTAGATATCATTTTGGCTATCTCTGTAAAAACGATTAGTAATTACACCAACCATGTTTTCAAAACAGAATTAGATACTGTTTTTAAGGCAAGAAAATGGAGTGCTTATAAGGTATCGAGAAGTATACTGAATTTTTTTAGAAGTCTTGTTTAATAAAAGAGCCGTTACACTTTATAAAAGTAAAACTGTTTTATTGAAACTTCTTTGTTGATCGATCACTGGGTGTAGATGGTGTAACTAAAATTAACTAGCTGCTCCCAAGGAAAGAGTCTTGATTTCTTGTAAGGTTTTTGAAATAATACGGTAAACCATGGACGCTTTTGAGGGAGTTGTCGTTCATGCCCCCCCACGTAAAAGTTACTAAACAAGGGTTTAGTTTACGCTGACAGTCAAGAGGTCATGGGTTCGAATTCCATCTTCTCTACATTGAAAATCAACCACTTACATTATATGTAGGTGGTTTTTTTATTATAAGTTTCAGTTAAATATACTCATTCTTTGGCCGTTATTTGGCCTCTATTTCATAGGAGATAGGGTGCAGTTGTCGGCCAGTTTAGATCCAGAAATTCTCAAAGCCGAAGGACAGGCTTTTCTGAAGGCCAAAGGCACTACTATGCCCACCGTGTAAGGCGCCTGACCAAACTTCTGGTAGCGACCTGCGAGCGTATCGAAAATAGTCCGGTCCAAAGCAAAGATTTCTTGCAGCTGCTGAAAAAGGAGCTCAAATTCTTTAAAAAACTACAGGGACCTTGGTTACTTACCCTTTAACCTACATGTTGCGTCTGTACTGACCCCCAACCGAGAACAAGGCATGGGTGATTTGTCCTAATGAACAGAATTTACTGACTTCCATCAAAGCCTCAAACATGTTACTGTGATCAATTGCGGCCTTCTTCAGTTGTACTAAGGACGCGTCTAAACTTTCGGCATGTAACTCATGAAGCTCCTTGAGAATAGTGATCTGAAATTGTTTTTCTTGTTCAGTCGCCCGAATCACCTTAGAGGGTAATAGGGTGGGAGAGCCTTTACGACTCAAAAAAGTATTGACCCCGACAATCGGATATTCGCCAGTATGTTTCAGCATTTCGTAATGCATGCTCTCTTCTTGGATCTTACTTCTTTGGTACATGGTTTCCATCGCTCCAAGCACACCCCCACGTTCGCTCAAACGGTCAAATTCTAATAGTACTGCATGCTCCACAAGATCGGTCAATTCTTCAATGATAAATGCCCCCTGTATGGGATTTTCATTTTTGGTCAACCCAAACTCCTTGTTGATGATGAGTTGAATCGCCATGGCACGACGCACACTATCTTCTGTGGGCGTGGTGATGGCCTCATCATAAGCGTTGGTGTGCAACGAATTACAATTATCATAAATGGCATAGAGTGCCTGAAGCGTCGTGCGGATATCGTTAAAATCAATTTCTTGGGCATGCAAGCTTCGTCCAGAAGTTTGGACGTGGTATTTGAGCATTTGCGCACGCTCATTGGCCCCGTACTTTTGCTTCATTGCTTTGGCCCATATTTTTCTGGCAACACGACCAATAACGGCATATTCAGGATCGATCCCATTACTAAAGAAAAAAGACAGATTAGGGCCGAAATCATTAATATCCATGCCCCGGGACAAATAATATTCGACGTAAGTAAATCCATTGGACAGGGTAAACGCCAATTGCGTGATCGGATTCGCCCCAGCCTCGGCGATATGATAGCCCGAAATACTCACCGAGTAAAAGTTTCGGATCCCATGATCGATAAAATAGGCTTGAACATCACCCATCAGTCTCAAGGCAAATTCAGTCGAAAAAATACAGGTATTTTGTGCTTGATCCTCTTTAAGGATATCGGCTTGTACGGTACCCCTAACCTGAGTCAAGGTGCTTACTTTAATTTTTTGATAGACCGCTGCGGGCAATACTTGATCACCGGTAACCCCCAAAAGCATGAGGCCTAAACCGTCATTGCCCAAAGGCAAGTCGCCCTTGTAGGTCGGTCTTAACTGACCCTTGCCTTTATAAAGACCTTCTATCGTTTTCTGAACTTCTTCTTCTAGGCCGTGCTCTCGAATATACTTTTCACAATTTTGATCGATCGCAGCATTCATAAAATAGGCCAAAATAATGGGTGCAGGACCATTAATGGTCATGCTGACGGATGTCTTAGGATCCGTCAAATCAAAACCACTATATAGTTTCTTGGCATCATCCAGACAACAAATTGATACCCCTGCATTACCAATTTTTCCATAAATATCAGGGCGGTGGTCAGGGTCATTACCGTATAATGTGACACTATCAAAGGCAGTAGACAAACGTTTGGCCTCCATATCCCGACTCAAGTAATGAAAGCGGTGGTTGGTGCGCTCTGGGCCACCCTCTCCGGCAAACATGCGCGTAGGGTCTTCCGCCGTGCGTTTAAACGGATACAAACCAGCCGTATAAGGAAATTGACCAGGGATGTTTTCTTGCAACATCCAACGCAGTAAATCCCCCCAAGCCTGGTATTTAGGTAAAGCGATTTTAGGAATGGCCGTTTGTGACAATGACTTTGAATGCGTGGGAATACTGATTTGCTTGCCACGTACTTCAAAGACATAATCTTGAGCACGGTACCTTTGTTTGAGATCTCCCCATTCCATAATCCTCTGCCAATGATGTGGGTCGAGGTTCATCTTTAGGGTTGTAAAAGATCTTTCTAAACCAGCGACAAGTTTCTTTTGGTCCTCAGAGACATTGCTATCTGTCCATGAGAGGCCTTGAGTGTTTAAGCTCACCGGAGTCTCAAGAATCCCTTCAATAGCTTTGTATATGCCATAAAGTGTTTGTGCATAACCACACTGCTGATCAACGAGCGCGTCATAAGCTCTGATGTTTTCTGCGATTTCCGATAAATAACGGGTTCGGGCCGGCGGTATGACGAATATTTTTTCACTAGACTCATCGGTACTTTCGAAATGGCTCTGTAATTTGGCCTTTGTTTTTTCTACAATGGCAGTAATAACGGCACCATACAATCGATTCATACCTGGGTCATTAAATTGTGAGGCAATCGTACCAAAAACAGGTAAATCCGAGTCTGCAATCTCCCACAGCTGATGGTTCCGCACATATTGTTTTTTAACATCGCGCAAGGCATCTAAAGCACCGCGTTTATCAAATTTATTGATGGCTACCAAATCGGCAAAATCCAACATGTCGATTTTTTCGAGTTGGGTAGCTGCCCCAAATTCTGGAGTCATGACATATAGGGATACATCACTGTGGTCAATGATCTCAGTATCACTTTGACCAATCCCTGAGGTTTCTAAAATAATAAGATCAAAACCAGCCCCTTTGGTAATATCCACCGCCGCACTGACATACTTAGAAAGCGCTAAGTTGCTCTGGCGTGTCGCCAAACTACGCATATAAACGCGTGGCGTATTGATGGCATTCATTCTGATGCGGTCGCCCAAAAGAGCCCCTCCTGTTTTTCGCTTGGATGGGTCTACTGAAATGATGGCCAAGTTTTTCTCGGGGAAATCCATCAAAAAGCGACGGACTAATTCATCGACCAAAGATGATTTTCCGGCTCCACCAGTCCCCGTAATTCCGAGTACAGGCGTGTCACAATCTTTGATTTTGACCCGCAGCTCTTGTAAAGCATCGGTCATGATTTCTGGAAAATTTTCTGCCGCACTGATCCAACGGGCAATGGTCTTGGGCGTATGGACATTGAGATCAACTACTTCAGCTTTGAGGTTGTCGCCTATGGGTACATCGCACTGCTGCACCAAATCATTGATCATGCCTTGAAGACCCATGGTCCGCCCATCATCGGGTGCGTATATCCGCGTAATACCATAAGCCATCAATTCCTTAATTTCTTCAGGAAGGATGACCCCGCCACCCCCACCAAATATTTTGATGTGTCCGGCACCCCGCTCCTGAAGCAAATCATACATATATTTAAAATACTCCATATGACCGCCTTGATAAGACGTCATGGCGATAGCGTTAACGTCTTCTTGAATAGCCGTATTGACCACCTCATCTACACTACGATCATGACCAAGGTGGATCACTTCAACTCCGGTACTTTGGATGATGCGCCGCATGATATTGATGGCGGCGTCGTGGCCATCAAAAAGAGAGGCAGCGGTAACGATACGTATTTTATGCTTCGGCAGGTAAGGTTTTGATTGCTGCATTAATAAAATAACTTAGATTTTACCTAGTAAATTTACAGAATTCGTACCACAGATATTTTTAAACTTAAATTTTATCAAAATATAGAGATTTACGAACAGATAACTCATAGACTCACATGGGTTTAGCGAGATGTACTACGATTAAGAATGAAATTATTTTGAATCTCTTTGACCTCTACTCAATAAAAAATAATATGAGTCTTATCAAGATTCTTATAGATACTCGGAAAAGTAGTAAAAGTAAAACAACGATTAAAATTAGTTAATGACTAATATCAACCATTTAGTCAACCTCAAATCTTGTTTGTTCAGTTTTTTTAACTCATGATGCACTTAAAGCTTTTAAGTCAAATATATTCCTAGACCGCCTTAGTAGAATGGGATTATCTCTAGTCGTTAGAGATGAATGAAAATAATTCAGTAAGTATGACGTTTCAAAAATAACTATGAATATGTTTGAAGACACTTTTAACAGACCAAAAAGTCTACTAAAATATTGTTAGAAGGTTCCCTATTCCATCATACAAATCTTTGGGCTTTTGAGGACTAATATCAATTTTTAATTAAAATAATCTCAAATTATACTTTTTAAAACAACAATGTCAAATCGTAAATTTTAAAATAAAGTAAAAAGGTTCGCCTTTAATGAGTTAATTACTTTATTTGATTTACCATGAGAACTGTATCTCGTTATTTGATTTTGAGTAGTCACCGCAATTATCCAATTATCGTTATTAAACAACTCTTTCATATCTTTTAAGCTAACTTTTGTGGTGAATCTTGAAATATAATTTGACCTTCTATTTTCAAAAAATAATAACTCAATTTTACTGCTTTTTAATTCTATATTTTCATTGGATAGATTGAGGCTATCAATAGTTTTGTAAGTGACAGAGCTTTTAATGCTAAAGTTAAGAATTACTGAATCCTTAATTTCATTTTTGAATCTGAATGTGAAATCTACTAGAAGTTGGGCCTTTGATTTTTCGCTTTTTAATAAAAAAGGTTCAATGAAATACTGGATCCCATCTTCACCAACATAAAATGTCCTATAATATTTTTCTCCTGAGATAACAGTTGATGAATGAGCAGAGAAAACACTACTCAATACCAAAAAAAGTAAAATGAACTTAACCATTTTGCCTTTTGAAGAATCGTTACAAAATGTCAAGTTGATCTTCATAATTTACTTAATAAAACGAGATGAAAAAGAATCTAAAGTCAATAAAGAATCTAATATTTGAGCTGAGTTTGACGCTGCCAGAACATACACTAAATTATTGTCGTAATTCTTTATGTAAACTGCACAATACTCATTTACACTATTGAATGTTTTAAATAAATAGTTAGTTGAATCACTTTCAAAAGAGGTTTGATTAAAATTTTTAGCAATTTTAAGTTTCGCTAATTCTTGGAGGGATGTATTAAAGGGAAGGCCAATATATACCGTATAATTATCAGTTTCAACACATCTAAATAATGGGATTTGTAAAGCCTTTTTTTTGAAATAGGAATTAAAAATTTGGCTTTTTATTGATCCAATGGGAACAACTTTCTCACTATTGATAAGTTTAAATGATAGGTTATTAAATAAAGGGACCCTTTTAACATGCTCCGTAGTACATGAAAAAAGCAAACCACAGATTAATGAAAAAACAACAGTTTTCATATTAAAATTTCATTGAAGCCAAGGAAGCTGATCTCCTTGGCTTCAATGAAATTATTTTCCTGTTACAATTGTTTCGTACGTCAAAATAATATTAAGGATATTTGTTGTCTTAACGTCCACAGTTGATATTTCAGTAATCCCTCCATTTTTGGCAGCCGTCTGAATACTAGCATCTGCATTAAAAAATAAGATACCAAGAAATCCTGTTGCTTTCGCTGAACCTACTTTGTTTCCTACGGGATTGCTTGTAGCATTTATTGGCATTGTCAATGCACAACTTGAAACCATTGCTGTAATTGCAAGTAATAGGAATATTGTTTTAATCTTATTAATCATAATAAATTTTATTTTAAATGCTCTTACTCTTTTTTTGTTGGCTTTTCAGAATCCGCCATTTCAACATAGAATTGTGCTTTCAACATCATTGATGAATATTTAATAACAGTGAAGAAAGAACTTTTCTATAAAAATTGTAAATTATGGATTATGGTTGTTCTTTCAAAATAGTATTCAAGTTAACGAAGGAGTTTTTTTACATTGCACGAAAAATTTCTAATATATCGAGATGTTACCCTTCTGAAATAAGATTCAATAAACTACGAAAACCACCCTCATGAAAGTCGTTAAATTACAGTTTACGTTACTTTGGAAGTCAAGAAGCCGTCGGTTCGAGCCCTATCTTCTCCACATTAAAAATCAACTAGTTACTTTATATATAGGTCGTTTTTTTGTTTGTAGATTACGGTTAAAATCACATCCATCATGAAATCGATCAGTTACTACCTCATCTTAGGTATCCTCTTCTCGCTCGCCTCTTGTAGTGATGCAGATCAAGAAGTAGTTCAAGATATTTGTTTAACCGATCCCCCAGATCCAAATGAAGTTTGCATTGAAATTTATCAGCCCGTATGTGGTTGCAATGACGTCACTTATAGCAATTCCTGTTTTGCCGAGGGTATTGTAGTTTCCTGGACTGAAGGAGCCTGTTTGAATTAGTCCACGTTGGTAAATACCCACGTTCCCTCTATATAAATACAGACTTGACCTAATTATATTTCAGAGATAAATAATATGAGTTTGAAAATTTTTCTAGCTTTACGGTTTTTTCACATCAAAAAATAAAAATGGCAAAAGCTTATGTATTGGGTAGTTTAACCGTTAAAAATCGGGCATTCACCGCAGATTATGCTGCCAAAGTTGATGCTACCCTCCCCCCTTTTGAGGGCAAGTTCTTGGTTCGCGGTGGTACCATTCATTATGAAGAAGGCAAACGAAGCAACGTCAATGTGGTACTTGAATTCCCAAGTGTGGAACATATGAACAATTGGTTTAAAAGTGAGGCCTATCAAAAAATCAGCCCGATCCGTCGATCTACAAGTGAGGGAGAATTTCTTTTGATCGAAGGTGTGTGAATTTTAGCTTCTACATAACTAGGAACTATCCTGTCATTATCCCTGCTTTGCTGAAATTTTTCAGTTCAGATTCTATAAAATTCTTGAGATAGGTAAGAAGTTTTCAACTTAATATGTAAACTAAAAATAGGCCCTCTTAACTACCTTTTAAGGGTTATTTAATGATTAAAAAATTAACTTTTTTTAATCATTAAGGTAGGGTATTCCCTGTCCAAAGCGGTTGTTCAATATAATGTTTAATTTTAATTATTATAAAAAATGAAAAAAATATATCTTGATAGGCCCATGAAATACTTTCTTTTATTAAGTCTAAATTGTTCACTCTTCTCATTTATCCATTGTAGTGATGAAGATAGTGATAAGACGGCTACAAAGGACGAAGGTTCAGATAAAACGTCAGCAGATTTTACAAATACAAATGCAGATACGATCATCCATGATGGCCTCATCAGAGAATATGTATTGTATGTGCCTGAGGCCTATGATCGTTCCTCTGCAGTTCCTCTGATGCTTAATTTCCATGGAAATGGAGGAAGTGCAAGCGGACATCTAAGTTATACAGACATGACGGCGGTAGCTGATTTAGAAAATTTCATACTCGTTTATCCGCAAGGTTCGCTATTGGAGGGTACTTCTCACTGGAATAATGCATTGGTAACTTCAACCAATAAAAGCAGTGCAAAAGATTTTGAATTCACCAATGCCCTCATCAATAAATTAACTGTCAATTACAATATTGACAGTTCACGTATCTATGCCTGTGGTTTTTCAAATGGTGCTGACTTTGCCTTTGCACTTGCTTGCTACAATAGTGATAAAATAGCTGCAATAGGTGCTGTTTCTGGCCTGATGTACCAAGAAACAATAGATAACTGCGATCCACTACACCCAACCGCAATTATTGAATTTCATGGGACTTCAGATTTCATCCGTCCTTATGATGGTATTAGTGAGTATTATGCATCGGTAGAAGATATGTTGAATCATTGGACTTCCTTCAACCATACGAGTAAAGATCCTTTAACCAATAGCATCACTGACAATGGTACCCTAATAGAATATTATGCATATCATGATGGAGACAGCGGTACTTCAGTGGAACATTATAAAGTCATCGGAGGGGATCATGTTTGGTTTGATCTTTCCTATGAGGAAGCAAATACCAGTCAGCTCATCTGGGATTTTGTTTCGAAATATGACCTCAATGGTTTGAGATAAAAATAATTTCAGGGAAGTAAATAATTCGATTTTCAATTGTATTTAATTTATTATCTACCCTCCTTATGGAAAGGAAAGATAAATTATCTGGGTTGGTTAATCGCTTCTAAAAGGTCAACCAAAATTCATTTTTTTGATAGACATTTGTCGTAGATAAAATCATAAAAGAAGAAGCAACCCTTATGCCCAAAAAAATAGATGTCGTTTATACTTGGGTTGACCATGAGAATAAAGCATGGCAAAAGGAAAAAGACCAACACATCAAAAAAAAGAGTGCTGCCAATAATACGGCTCGTTTTGACTCAAGCCTGAATGAATTAAAGTATTCCTTAAGGAGTTTAGATCTGTATTTTTCTGAATACATCTATAAAATATATTTAGTTACCAATCATGGTTCTATTCCGGACTTTGTAGATCAAAGTAGAGCTGATCTTGTTATCATCAATGCAAACGAACTTTTAAAGGGCATTTCCTTTTGTTCTTGCACATTTGAATCGGTGCTGCACGAAATCCCAGGTTTAACCGAAGACTTCTTGTACTTCAACGATGACATGCTTTTGACAGCGCCCCTGTCACTGAAAGACTTATTCGACACTACTGGAAAACCCATTTGGTACCAAGAATCTGATAAATTATTGAGATTCATTAGCAGTAATTCCTATTTAATTAACCCTTTTAATCTAGATGGTCAAGTTTCTAAGGCAAGAGAAAATACCTTTCAACAGTTAGGTCTCACCAAAAAAATGCCCCCACCTATTGGACATAGCCCCAGGACTTTGAATAAAACTTATATTAAAAAATTCATTGGCCTTCATACGGAGGCCATCGGTATGCTCCGAAATACTTTGTTTCGATCGGAAGATACCTTTTGCTTTCTAGACGCCTACTGCTATTACTTCTCACATCATAAAATGTTGAACTTTGTGAAAGAGAAGAAAACTTTAATCCTTATTCAATCTGATTATTTTTCCCGTATCATTAATAAACTGAGAATCTTTTTGGCCGTTGATTTTTCGTTTATCTGTGTGGCCGACCTCCGAAATGAAAATAAGCAACCCTGTCCTGAAGTAAGCAAGTATCTAGAAAAAACGTTCCCAAAGCCGGCAAGGTGGGAAAGTACGGATAGAAAAATCTAAATACCTATCCAATAAATCTATTTTTTAATACCCTTTTTTCAATAAGCTTTATCCTCAATGCTCAACCGTTTGAAAGCCCTTATGAATTAGGGGAGCAGTATCTATGCTGATCGTATTCAATTAAACCGCCAGTTACCCTAGCCCAGTAGGGAACCGCTCGAATCGCTACAATGAAACCTATTTAATAGCCCCTTATTTCGTTTTTTGGCTAGTAACGTGTTAGCCAACAAAATGCTGCTTATTTTTGAGGCCTTAATACAAGGTTTGATTCTCCCATATATTAAAAAATTTGGTTATATCTAATTATTATTTAAACCAAACACTCAAATGAAAAATTTTCTACTGATCATTCCCCTAATTTTCTCAAGCTATTTTGGGTTTTCGCAATCAAGCCCTGATGCCGAGTATTGGATCACCTTTGAATATACCCCCAAGAAAGGGATGGTTTCAAAATTCGAGCAAGCCATTGCAGAAAAAACAAAACTGTATAACAAAACTCAAGAAACATCTGCCTATACAACTAAACTCACAAGTGGAGCAGATGCTGAAAATGGTCGATATGAACGGATTATGCCAAGAAGATCCATCGACTGGTTTTTGATGGATAATCCAGCCCAAGATAAGTTTTGGATGGATAACGTAGACAAGTATGTCCAAAATGGCGAAGGACCCTATGTTTGGGGACGTATAAAAGAGTTGAGCTTAAACTTTGAAAAACCAGAGCCTCAACGATACATGAGAAGCTTGACTAGGGTAATGAAAAATGGCAATCAGGATCATTTTTGGCGTTACTTGGGAAGGTATAAGCAGGTTTTAGCTAAAGTACGTCCAGAAATTAGATGGGCAGTTTTTTATCTCGATTCAGGAGGAAATGCTAATACAGTGCGAATCGTTACCACCTACAACGACTTCAAGTTGCCACAAGGCCCCTCTGACGGTGAAAGTGTCCAAGATACCTACGATGAAATGTTCGGAAATGGATCTTGGAAAAATGATTATCAACTATACAATGAGTCATTAGTGGAATGGTCAAGGGGAAATTACAATGCGGTCTTCATGCCAGCATTGTCTACACAATAAATTAGTTTGGTCTTAATGAAGATCTAAATTTTCAATTTGGATGCAGAAAGAAAAAGCGAGTTCATAATGCGTATTCTTTCTGTATTTATCCTTGTGATGACTGACGTTTTTGACCTTAAAGCAGTACCTCTCTTTGAGGTTTCAATGAAAAAGCAACAATGTTTTTAAAAAAACAACCAACTATTATTTCTAAAAAAATTCAACTAAAATAAAATAAAATGAAAAGAATAATCAATACTTTCCTGTTTTTGAGCTTGGCTTTTTCAACAGCTTTCGCTCAAGTAGGCCGTATCATGTATCTTGATTTTAATACTGCGGACGCCAATGAGGTTAAATCTTTGATTGGTGAAAAAACCAAAAAATTTAACAACACCTTAGAAGGTGAAAAAATTTATACGTTCCAAGTCGCTGCTGGTGAAAAAAATGGTCAATTAGTCAGATTCTTGTATGCTGACAGCTTTGGTCAAATAGAAGCCTATCCCAAAAAAGGAAATGAGTGGTGGTGGAAAAATGTAAGTCCAAAAATAACCAATTCATCAGGCACAGAGTTTTTGCAGTATGCAGAGGATGCATCTCATAACATCGCTAAGCCGGGTGAAAACAAAGTTTGGAAGGTACTTTTTTATAAAATCAAGCCTGGAGAGGGTGAAAGTTTTTGGCGATATAGAAAAAATGTTGCCAAAGCAGCTGCCGAGTTAGGTGATGAAATCTCTCTTCGTGTGTGGAGCTCTTCCATCGGGGGTATCCCAGGAAGAGTTTTGGTAACGTATGCGCACAAGGACTATACTGGACTAGACAATGAGTCTGAATCGTGGCCTAAAGTGGTAAAAAAATACAATGAAATGTTCAATGGAAATTACAATGCAGATAATGTTGCTTTCAGCAAAAGTTTAGAGATGTGGGGTAATTATTCTGAATTATGGAGGTTTTTACCTGAATTGAGTTCCCCAGTGCCCTCGTCATAAACGCCTTTTATTATAAAAAAACACCCTTTTAATTTTTAAAAGGGTGTTTTTTTGTCCTCTTACGGACGCATTTTTATGAAACCTTACTCTGTACTCCTTTCGTAACTAAACCCTCCTGCTTTATTACTAGACCAAGAAATTAGCTTAACAGATAAGTAAATGTTATCCTCTGTTAGATGTACCACATAAGTCTTCCCAATGGCGTCTTTCGGTTTCACCGTTGCCGTTCGAAAGGAGACGTAAGTTAAAGAAGCATAATCATCAAGGTCCCCTTCAGCCCATTCTGTCCCCAGCGGACTCGTTTCTTTATCTGAAGCGCTTTCTGAAACTCGGTTATATATTTGTCCCCCCTCCTCATTGTCTCGGGTAATCCAGACATGATCAGTAATGCGATCTTGATTGGCCTCTAAAGTAGGGTCTGCATCATCTGCTTTGGTGAAATTTATCACGTCTCCAGTCCAAACAATTTCAACAAGTTCAACAACCTCTTCTTCACAACCTTTATCATCTACTGTGCTTCCTTCAGCGGTATCAGGACATTCATCTAAATCATCGGTTATCCCATCTTGGTCGCTGTCCATTAATTCAAAAATGGCAACCAGTGATTTATCTTCATTCATAATTAATTCTAAAGGATTCGAAGTACTATTTGAAGATCCAGTCCAAGTCGAAAAGGTATAATTCGTATTGGCCGTTGCCGTTAAGGTAGCGGTCGTACCAGATATAAAAGTTTCAGATGTCTGGGAAACACTGCCCCCTACTGTAGGATCAACCTGAACGGTGAGTGAATAAGACACAGCGCTGGCCGGATCCTCCTCATTTCCACATGACACGATACTCGCGATAAATAAGATGGAAATAAAAAGTGAAATTAGTTTGAAATTTTTCATAATTATTAAGAGGTTAGAAATTTTTGAAGGAACTGGATAATGACTCATAGAAACCTTAATGTCCATTTTTTAAAACAAATTTAACCTAAAATAAATTCCCTTTTGATGCTTTTCTGAACCACATTCCATTGATTTAAGATGATTATTTTAATGATCTATGGAGCACTTTTCCTGTTTTATTAATTCTAAAGTAAGATAGGAAAATATGAAATCAGGCAGAAAATACAATCTTCAAACCTTGCCTCAAATATATTATTCTTAACTTTAAGACATGATAAAGGCACTTATTGAAAATCTTTCTCATTGAGAGTAGATTAAAACTTATTGTCTTAGTGGATGTTGCCTTAGTATTCGTTCTAAAAGCAATACCCTTTTAACAAATCTTCTCTCATATAAAAACACCTGCTTCAAAAAGCACTTCAATTACCCAAAAGACCAATGAAAAAAATTAGAATCAATGTCACCCTCCTTTTTTTACTCATCCTTTGGGGTTGTGCGCCTTCGATAGTGGAAGATTTGAAAGGTCATGAATCAGTCATACCCAATGTACTCCCTTTTAAAGCTCTGAAACTTTCAGATATGAGTGAATTCCAAAGTACCACGCAAAACTGGAGTATGATGGGTAAAGTCCATTCGGACTTTACCCAAGAATTACATATCAAAACTAAGCAGGGTACAGGAATCTTAGTCAATCAGCCCACTAGTGAAAATCGAGACCCTATTTTTTCAACTTTTGAACATGGTGACATTGAATTGGATCTAGAATTCATGATGCCCAAAGGATCTAACTCAGGCATCTACTTTCAAAGTCGATATGAAATTCAACTTTTAGACAGCTGGGACGTCAATAACCTTACATCCCAGGATTGTGGGAGTATCTATGAGCGATGGGATGATCAAAAACCAGAAGGACAACAAGGCTATGAAGGGCATGCTCCCAAAAAGAATGTAAGCAAAGCCCCGGGATTGTGGCAACATCTTCACATCAAATTTAAAGCTCCTAAATTTGACTCCTTAGGTAACAAAATAGCTGATGCCCTTTTTGAGGAAGTAAGCCATAACGGAATCTTAATTCATGAAAACATAACTGTGACTGGGCCTACCAGAGCTGCATTTATTTCAGATCAACTCGAATTGCCCAAGGCGGCGTTGATGCTACAAGGTGACCATGGACCCGTTGCCTTCAGAAACATAAAGTATAAACTGTACGGGACAGATACGCTCAGCACAAGTAATATTGAATATCAATATTTCGAAGTTCCCATGCCAATAACTAGCCTTCCTCATTTTGATACGCTATTCCCTAAAGTGACAGATTATACAAAAAAAATTGATGTAAATCAATTATCTCAACGAAGAGATGGCGTTGCATTCAAATTCACAGGTAACTTGAATGTCCCCATCTCAGGAGATTATTTGTTTGATCTTTTATCGGATGATGGTTCGGCCCTTTTCATTGATCAAAAACAAATCATTAATAACGATGGAAAACATGATTTCGAATCAAAAAAAGGCTTAGTTAATCTCAAAAGAGGCGCTCACGCATTTCAGATCAACTACTTTAATAATACTTGGGGAAAAGGCCTTTGGTTAAAATACGAAGGCCCCGAACAAGAATTAAGAACGCTGCAAGGACTTTATCCATATCCTTTAAATAATACAAAAAAAGACTTACACATCGATCCTATTAAAACTCCTGAGATGATCAGAAGTTTTGTGAACTATAAAGATGAAAAAAGAACACATGTCATTTCTGTGGGTGATCCTCAAGGTGTTCATTATTCATATGACCTAACCCGTGGGAGTCTCCTAAAAGTATGGAAGGGGGGATTTGCCGATGTCACAGAAATGTGGGAAGGGAGAGGTATCGATCAATTATTAATGCCCCAGGAAATGTCAGTTGAATTAAATGACCATATCATTGCATCCCCATTGACAAATGAAGCAAGTCCCTACTCATTAAAAATTAATAATGATATTACACCTCAGGGGTACAGAATAGATGATAATAAAAGACCCATTTTCATCTATACTTATCAAAACTTAACCCTTGAAGATCTATATCAACCTAGCGCTTTGACCAATGGTCTCCAGAGAACGCTCTCTATTAATGGTGAAAGTAATTTATATAGTCGGGCTGCACGAGCGGAACATATCGAGAAGGTAAATGCTGAATTTTATACTGTTGGAGGCTACTATTATTTTAAAAATATAGGTGAATCCCAACCCATTCTTCGTAAGGTGGACGGTGTCATGGAACTCATTTATCCTTTAGAAAAAGATAAAAAAATAGTTTATTCCATATTTTGGTAATGAAAGAAAATAAATTGTAACTCTTTGAATATGAATATTTCAACTCCATTCCTCGCCACATTAATCGTTAGCCTATTCTACTATGATAATGCCTATTCTCAACAGCGTGAATCAGATTATTATCAAATCAATCAAATTTACGTTCCAGAAGAAATTAGTCTTGAAGTGGGTGGGTTGGCTTTTAACGATAAAGGTCAGCTTGGCGTCAGCACACGTAGAGGTGAAATTTGGCTAATCCTAAATCCAGAAAAGCCAAAATCTGAATATATCAGATTTGCCCATGGGCTCCATGAACCACTGGGTTTATTGTACCATGATGGCGCTTTTTATTCTAACCAACGTGGCGAACTTACCCAACTCATCGATCAAGATGGAGATAATCAAGCAGATATTTATAAAACGGTAACAAAGTGGGATTTGAATGGCAATTACCATGAATACTCCTATGGACCTGTTTTATTGCCCGATGGTCAAATGCTTGTTACACTCAATTTAGGTTGGGTAGGATATGGCGAAAGTGCCTCAAAATGGCGTGGCTGGATGCTTAAAGTAAGTGAAGATGGTCAAGTGACTCCTTATGCTACAGGTTTGAGGTCTCCTGCTGGATTTGGCATCAATGCTCAAGGCGATGTTTTTTATACAGAAAATCAAGGAGATTGGGTAGGATCGGGTAGAATGACACATCTCGAATTAGGTGATTTTGCCGGTAATCCTGCGGGTTTGAGATGGTCTAGTGAAAAGGGATCTCCCATCAGCTTGAAAGTTAATGACATTGATGATACTAGAAATTTATCACTTTATGAATATCAAAATGAATTGAAAGGAGTCAAGGCTCCTTCTGTTTGGTTTCCTCATACTCTAATGGGTATTTCGACTTCAGACATTAACTTTTTTTCAAAAGAAATGGGACCTTTTGAAGGTCAAATGATGGTAGGAGATCAAGGTCATAGCAAAATCATGCGGGTCTTTCAAGAAAAAGTAAATGGAGTATACCAAGGAGTTTGTTTCCCTTTTAGAGAAGGTTTTTCTTCAGGAGTTTTAAGAATCGTCAACAATCCTAAAAATGATGCTATTTACGTAGGCCAGACCAACCGTGGATGGGGCTCCACTGGGCAGTCCAGCTTTGCATTGGAACGAATGTCATGGACAGGGAAAATTCCATTTGAAATCAAAACGATCAAGGTTCATCCGGAAGGGTTTTCATTGGAATTTACCCAACCTATTGATGCTGCATCTGCTCAGAGCTTATCTTCCTATCAAATAACTGATTTCACTTATTCATACCATCATTTTTATGGTAGCGATGTTCAAAATAAAGAGCGCAGGAATATCACTGACATTTCCTTGAGCGAAGATGGAATGAATGTATTACTGAAGCTTGACCAATTTAGAAAAGGATATATTTATGAGATCAAAGCACCCGGTATATTGAATCAGTTGGGTCAAACATTATTGCACGATTTTGGTTATTATACGCTTAATGAGATTCCTGTTGGAACCTCAAACCTTGTAAAGGACCCATCTTCTAGTAAAAAAGCAAAACGAACATCATTGAAGCGGATCACTGAACAACCAGAAACAGGGTTCAACCCAATGGATGTAGCCCTAGAAATTGGTACCGCACCAGGCTTAAAATTTGATCAATCGAATCTAACAGTAGTCGCTGGGAGTAGCGTGAAATTAACTTTCAATAATACAGATGACATGCCCCACAATTTTGTATTGGTTGCAAAAAACAAGGCTGATGAGGTGGGTATTGCAGCTACAAAATTAGGCTTAGATGGCGCAGCATTGAGCTTCGTACCCGAAATAGATGCGGTAATTGCGCATACCAATCTTTTGGCTCCTCATGAAATTGAAAGTATTTATTTTACCGCACCAGAGGTCCCTGGAGCTTATCCCTTTTTGTGTACCTTCCCTGGTCATTATCTAACCATGCGTGGGGTTTTGACCGTTACAGCCAAATCAGTTCTTTAAATATTTAACTATTCCTAAATCATTCTCCTGCTAGCATGATTAAAGCCTTGCTTCTTTCCACTCTTATTATCGTACTCGGCCTTCTAGCGATGGGCTGCTCCGAAAAAAATACTTTCATTAATTGGACCTACCCCGATGGAAAATATAAGGCGCTGATCATGAGCTATGATGATGGTTTAGATGATGACATCGCCTTGGCGCAATTATTTGATCGTTATGGAATCATTGGGACCTTTCATTTAAACTCAGGATTACTTGATACTAGGGCTATTTGGAATGAAGGTAAACCCAATGAGATCTTGCAAACTTATTTATCCAAAGACACCTTGGTGCATGTGTTTAAGAACCATGAAATTGCCGTACATGGAACCTATCACAAAGCACTTGTAGGCCTCTCCGATAAAGAAATACTTGAAGAAATCAATATTGATATTGAGAATTTAACTATCCTATCAGACCGCAAGATTTCCAGTATGGCCTATGCTTTTGGTAGTACCAACGACCATGTGGCGGAAGTGATTGGTACCACTCCCTTGACCAATGCACGCACCGTCAAATCCTCATACAACTTTGACCTTCCCGAAGATTACTACCTATGGAATCCCACTTGCCATGACAGTGAGGCATTGGAGTATCTGGAAGCATATATTTCTTTGGATAGCCCTAGCCTTTCTCTTTTTTATGTTTGGGGTCACTCATGGGAATTCAGAGATACATTGAGAAATCAAAATATTTCAAAATTTTGTTCAGAAATAGGTCTCAGAGATGATATTTGGTATATAAGTGCAGGCGATTTTGCTGACTACCACGCCTCACTAAAAGCCCTTGAAATAGGCCCTAAACAGATTGTAAATCCTGAAGGAAATGGCGTAGTTTATTATAGGGAAAAGGGACAACTAAAAAGTCTCGATCCAGGACAAAGGCTTACCCACTGATCCAAAACCTTTGATACTTGAATGCCCTCCCATTCATTTTTCTGTGGATGACCTACCCCCTAATGGTCAAGACTTCTTGATGAACAAAGCTTGTGATTAGCCAAGCAACAATCAATAATAGTCGCACACAATTTCTTTGAAATCATAAATTCAGTCATCAAATTTTCGGAACGATTATTTATTTTAAACCAGAACGGATTATCCTTGTAGCCTGATTCAAATTAAAATTTAGAAATAATGAAGTTGCCCCAAATTATTTATGCCTGTCTCATCTCATTGATCCTAGGTGCCTGCTCAAATCCAAACGAAGAAAATACCCAGAGCGAAACAGCTGAATTAAAGGCCCTGGTCGATCAATTTGCAGATTTACGTTTGATTCGATATGAAATTCCTGGTTTTGAGAACCTCACATTAAAAGAAAAGCAATTGGTCTATTATCTCTATCAAGCAGGTTTGGCAGGAAGAGACATGATATGGGATCAAAATTATAGACACAATTTGAGTATCAGAGAAGCCTTGGAGCAGATCAATACAGCATACGCTGGAGACCGTGAAAGCGAATCATTTGCTGCTTTTAAAGTTTATTTGAAAAGAATTTGGTTTTCCAACGGGATTCATCATCATTATTCCAATGATAAAATCAAACCCAGTTTTACACAAACCTATTTTGTCGATGAATTGCTAAAAAAATCAAATACACAACTTGATCAAGAAATCATTGATGTAATTTTTAATGATTTGGATGCCAAAAAAGTAAACAAAAAAGGCGGAGTAGATAATATCTTATCTTCTGCTGTCAACTTCTATGGGCCTGATATTACGGATCAAGAAGTGATTGATTTCTATAAAAATGCCTACAATGGACCGAAAGGGATGCCTATTGAGGCCGGACTCAATTCAAAGCTCGTACGGGAAAATGGCGTCTTGGTTGAAAAAATATGGCGATCTGGAGGAATGTATGGAGCGGCCATTGATCAGGTCATCGGATGGCTAGAAAAAGCGGCACAAGTTGCTGAAAACAAAAATCAAGAGGAAGCCCTCAAATTGTTAATCACCTATTACAAAACAGGAAGCTTAGATGTTTGGGACCAGTATTGCATCGCTTGGGCAACCAGTACAGAGGGAAATATTGACTGGATCAACGGCTTTATTGAAGTATACAATGATCCAAGAGGTTATCGAGGATCCTATGAAAGTATTGTTGAAATCAAAGACTTTGACATGTCTCAAAAAATGGAGGTGCTTTCGCAGCATGCGCAATGGTTTGAAGACCATTCTCCGTTATCGGAAGAACACAAGAAAAAAAATGTAGTCGGCATCACCTACAAAACAGTTCATGTGGCCGGATTGGGAGGTGCGGTCTCTCCAAATTCACCGATTGGAGTGAATCTGCCAAATAATAATTGGATTCGTAAGGAACACGGATCCAAATCAGTCTCATTGGGAAACATAACAGATGCCTACAATGGTGGGGGCAGTTCTGGTAGGTTAGAGGAGTTTGCTTTCGATCAGGAAGAGATAGACGGCGAAAGAGCCTATGGTGAGGTGGGTGATAAATTGCATACCGCCCTTCATGAAGTGGTAGGCCATGCTTCGGGACAACTCAATGAAGGTGTAGGACAACCCAAAGAGACCCTGCAAAACTATTATTCTACGATAGAAGAAGGTCGGGCCGATCTGGTAGGATTATATTATGCCTTTGATGCTAAAATACAAGAACTAGGGTTAACGGATGATTGGCAGGCCCTGGGAAAAGCAACCTATGATGGATACATTAGAAATGGATTGATTACCCAACTGATTCGCATTGAACTGGGTAATGATATTGAAGAGGCCCACATGGTCAATCGGCAATGGGTGGCCGCATGGGCCTATGAACAAGGGGCGAAAAATAATGTCATCGAGCGTATCATCAAAGACAATAAAACCTACTATGACATCAAAGACTATCAAGCCCTCCGTGAAATTTTTGGTCAGTTATTGCAAGAAGTTCAACGCATCAAATCTGAAGGAGATTTTGAAGCAGCAAAAGCTTTAGTAGAAGGTTATGGAGTCAAAGTAGACCAAAAAATCCATGCCGAAATTTTAGCACGTGACGCCCAATTTACCTCAGCTCCTTATGGTGGATTTGTAAATCCTGTATTAAATCCTATTATGAATATCTCGGGTGAGATCACTGATGTTGAAATATTACAACCCAAAGACTTTGAAGAGCAGATGCTGTTTTACAGTAAACATTATCATTTTTTGAATGTAGAAGATTGAAATATAAGGCTTAAAAATAAATTTTAGTTAAGTACTGGCCTCTTCAATAAATCAGTTTTTTGATGAAAATCCTTGGATCAGTACCTTCATCTACCCATTCTGGTAAAATGTTGATGATAACTTGAAAGGCCTAAATAATATCCCTATCCTTTAATCAGATGAATTCATTAGATCCTATCGTACATAGGTCTGCTTTTGAATTCCTAGAAACCAATAATGAATTGCAAAGAATAGAATCCTAAAATGAGTGTTGAAAAAGGTCAAGATATAATGCCTGATTGAATAACTTTTTTTTGAGGAAAATCGAAATCTAGGATAGATTGATTAAGATTCAAGAAATATTAAAAAAAAATAAATCATATTTGACTTTTAAACTATATCCCATATTGTTGCAAGTAACGCAGCATACTAAATATACAACCAAAATTCAAAATATTAGAGCCCAATTGAGAATGGGAAATATAAACAACATTTTAACTCAAGTGCTTGCACTGATTTTGATCTCTTCAATGACCTATCTCATTTCATGCGGGAGTGAAGAGGAACCTTCTACTGATGAAGTGGGAGAAACGATCGATACAGAGGACCCAGTAGAAGATACTGACAATACTGACGATACTGACGATACAGAAGAAACTGACGATACGGAAGAAACTGATGATACAGGCGATACGGGCAGTTATGGTTCTGGGCTGACTACCTTAAGTATACCTGCTGTTCTCACAGGAACCAATATAGACCTGACTATGGACTACGGCACAACCGAATTTTATTCGGGATATCAGACCACAACTAGGGGGTTTAATGGCTCTTATTTAGGCCCTACCTTAATCCTGAACAAAGGTGACCAGATCAATGTAACGGTTAACAATAACCAGACCGAAAGCACCACAGTACACTGGCATGGCATGCATGTGCCTCCCAATGTAGATGGAGGTCCCCATGTAGTGATCGATGCCAATTCTACTTGGCAACCTTCCTTCACCGTTTTGGATGAAGCCGGTACTTCTTGGTATCACCCACATTTGCATGAGAAAACGGTAGAACAAGTCAATGCCGGTTTGGTAGGCATGATCATTGTTCGTGATGAATCATCTGCAACTCAGGCATTGCTTCCCAAAACTTATGGTTTGGATGAGTATCCTTTGATATTACAATACCAGACCTTCGATGGATCTTACGAATTCGCAAATGATGGTACTGATGTTCAGGTCGTGAACGGTACCATTGATCCGATTTTAGAAGTGCCTGCTCAAATAGTTCGTTTTCACATACTCAATGGAGATGATGGTGAAAACTTTACTTTAAGCATGAGCAATGGCTCAGATATCATCGTAATTGCAACGGAAGGTGGATTACTACCTGCACCTGTCTATCTAAGCGAATTAGAAATCACCAATGGGGAGCGTTATGAAATCCTCTTAGACCTAGCGGCCTACCAAGGTGAAACTATTTATCTGCAAAACACGATTCCTGAAGGGGGTGGTGGACCCGGTGGTGGTGGACCCGGTGGTGGCGGTGGCCGATTATCGGCTACAGATGCTGAAAATATGCTGACCCTTATTGTTTCAGAGCCCACCTCATCTGCGGTTACCTCTGTACCGTCTTCTTTAGAGAATTTCCCTTCTTGGGAGGAATCAGAAGCTACGGTTACGCGTACCAAGATCTTGGCAGGTCCTGACTGGACCATAGATGGTGTCGCTTATGATCATGATGTAAACAATGAGGAAATATATCTAGAAGATGTAGAAATTTGGGAAATTACCAACAACAGCAATCAAGAACATCCCTTCCACATCCACGATGTGCAGTTTTATATTTTGGATATTGATGGGGCGGCTCCACCTGCTTTCAAAGCAGGACGCAAGGATGTCGTTCAAGTATTGGGTGGTTCAACGGTTCGCTTCATTACCAAATTTGAAGATTTTGCGGATGAGGACTTCCCCTACATGTACCATTGTCATATCCTGCCCCACGAGGATGGAGGCATGATGGGACAGTTTATCGTGAAAGAGCGGTAGACATTCCCTAATTTTTTTTTAAAATACATAAGTAAACCTTGGAGGATTTCATCTGCGTGATCTTCCAAGGTTTATTTTTTATATGACCAACACACTACCCTGACCATCACAGCTGCCTCATGGATCAATAGTCAGTGATTTCTGATTCAATGGGTCTTTTAAAATTTCTATACAGGACAACAACTTGCATTCATCATGCTTAAAATGAACCTATTTATACCGATGTTCATCTGAGGTACCACCGGTTTAACTTATTTGTATAAAAGCATATAATCCCCTCGAAATTCCTTATTTTAAAACAAGAAATTTTAATTGCTAGTTATAGCACTCTTGGCACAACCCTGAGGCCGTAATTTCAATATCATCCACAAAATGATTAGAAATGGCCAGCTGAATCGGCTCCTTGGTCTCAAGACAAGAGACTTCTTTGCATTGGTTGCATTGAAAATGAACATGCTGATGCTGGTGTCCTTCTGTGCTACATTCTATACTACAAAGGGCATAAAAACTTTGATGATCTTCTAGTATTATTTTGTGCAAAATGCCTCGCTCAATGAAGGTATTGAGTGTTCTGTAAAGGGTAATCCGGTCAAAGTTGATTAATGAATTTTGAATCTCTTGGTAGGATATCGCTTTACCTAAACTTGATATAATCTCCAGTAGCGCCATTCGAAGTTCTGTCACCTTCAAATTACGCTTTTTCAGTAGTTCCTTAATACTGCTTGTTGTGGTCATATTTTTGGTATTAGAAATTAAGACTTAATCCGACAATAACATTGATCCCTAAATCATCAGCAAAATATCGTTGCCGATTGAGATAATCCCTGTAGGAAACATTAAATAAATTATCAATACGTAAAAACATATTCAAGCGGTTGCGATCCAACTGCCGTTCACCAGAAATTTTAATCCCCATTAAGTGGTAGCCCTCTGGAGGGTTTACAAAATCCTGATTGAGCAATATGTTTTTTTGTTCGAAAACATACTTGTTACTGAGTTCCAAATCGATTTGATCCCAATTCCCGATCTTTGGGATTTGATAATTGAAGGTCAATAATAAATTATTGGAGGGAAGGTAAATCAAAGGACTATTGTTTTCAATGTCCGTGCCCTTCAAAAAGCTCGCCCTAAAAGAAGCATTAAAGCTGTCTGAAAAAAGAAAGGTCGAGGTAAAATCCCAACCAAAAATTCGAGCCCTTGTCTGGGCATATTTAAAAACTGGAAAAGTCCCCCTAATGGTAGAGCGGAACTCATTTTGAGGATTCAGAAATATATAATTTTCTATCGCTTGATCGAAATATAAAATTTCATATAAAATTTTAGTATTTATCTTTCCTCCCCATGATAACGTATTTTTCAATGATTGTTCACTACCTAAATCAGGATCGCCCTCTTCGATACCACTTACGCCTTGATGCAAGCCATTGCTGTAGCGCTCGTTGATCCCAGGATTTCTCGAAGCCAGTCCCAGATTATAGGATAAATCCATTCCATTTGAAAATGCATAGCTGCCCCCCCCTGCAAGGCCGATGTTATGAGCGAAGTTATAATATCTCTTAATTGCTTTGGGGATCCCTGTTGAAATTGTGGCAACACTTTGATCAAGATAGTCGTAGCGACCGCCCAATTCAAAACTGAACTGCTCAGTCTTTTTGGTAGCCATTGCAAAAAGACCCGTCTCAAAAGAAATATAGTCTGGAATCAAAGGCAGAATACCGGTACCGCTCTCGTTAAAATTATCGGTTCTATTAAGTTGTATGCCAGAGGTAATTTCCCAATCATTGGAAAAATAACCTTTATACTTTATTTCTATAAAATTTGAATGCTGATTCAAATTCAGAGAGGGGATGTCAGATCGACCTCCTCTGCGCACATCGAATTCTTTTCTTAAATCCTTTTGGATGGCATAAGTAAAATCAAATTTATGATCCTCATCGAGTAAATAAGCAGTGTGCCATTTGAGTAGGTGATGATTGATTTTTTGATAAGGCGCATTGATCTGATATGAAAATTGATCTTGCGTATAAAAAGGCGCACTTCTTGTGAGCGCCTCCTCCAAATCAGTCAAATTACCAATATGAGCCCCCCTCAACACACCCAACTTGGCATTGAAAGAACTTAAAAAAAAGTCACTTTTTAAGGCGGTATTGTGAGTATATTCCATCTGTAAAGAAAAGTCTCCTTCTACTGCACCTGTATTGGTCAAGTAATAGGCTGCCGCTCGACTGTCCCCTTTTTTCTTGGCTGTGCCCACCAAACTCCAAGCAAATTTTTGATGGTGTTTCTGAACTCTGATATTCAGACCATTTCCCAAACCATTGCTCTCGAAAAAATAACGGATTTTTCCATGAAAATGTGGCTCTGAATCTATCTTTTGAGGGTTGATTAAAATTGCACTCCCTAAATTACTTCCTTGATATGCCAAAGCGCTTACCCCTTTGATTACCGTGATTTTATCCGCTGCTAATGGATCAATTTCCGGACTGTGATCAGCACCCCATTGCTGTCCGCTTTGGGCTACGCCATTATTTAAAAGAATCAAGCGGTTCCCGTACAGACCATTGACCACCGGTTTTGCAATGTTATTTCCATTTCTGAGGGTGCTCACACCTGCAAGATTGTCAAGCATATTTGCCATGTTTTTATCGGTGTTCTGAGAAATAGCATAGGCATCGATGAGCATTAATTCCTGCGTGGTTGCCTCCTGTATGGCAGTAGCAGCAATGGCCAATTCATCCATGATTTGACTGTGGTGCTCTAGTTGCAGCAGCAAAGTAGTGTCGTGCGTCACCGTAAGGTAAAGTTCCTTGGTTTGGCACCCAATATGGCTCACCGATACATGATAACTTCCCTGACAAAGAGGGGGTATTTCAAAAAAGCCATTCGCATCACTGACGGCTCCCTGTTGAGCTTCTTTAAAATAGACATTGGCAAAAGCAATAGGATCCAAGCTATGACCATCTTGGATCCTACCCCATACCTTTAGTTGGCATGGTTGAGCCATCAACAAGCCAGGCATAAAAAAAACAAGAATAAATATATTTTTATTCAAAAATTATCTGTTATTCAACGGTGACGGCAAATTCAATATCAATGTCAGTTTCGCCACCAGCTGATGTAATATCCCCAGAGGCAACACCCGAAGCAATTTTGTCAGGCTTATGCCTCAAAATTACTTGTATTATTCCAGATCCCGCTTCACCTGTTGTTACAGAAGTTAACAAACCTAAAGGATTACCATTTGAATCAGTATCAGCATATACAATTTGCAAATCACTCATTGTCGTTACGAAGAAAAATTGATGATCTGCATCTTCCTCTTCAATCTCTTCTGTTATTGACTCAG